>Ga0302185_10000076_pt1 | contig 78925 bp, 83 predicted proteins | sample II_Bog_E1_1_FD_200231 | JGI IMG/M metagenome (GOLD analysis project Ga0302185, IMG submission 200231) | Peat permafrost microbial communities from Stordalen Mire near Abisko, Sweden - II_Bog_E1_2 | ecosystem: Environmental > Terrestrial > Soil > Wetlands > Peat | place: Sweden: Abisko... | reverse complement strand
GAAACATTTTTTTTAGCTGACTTTTTTCAGGACAGCTTCTTTTGATTGGTTATATAAAGATAACTCTATTAACAATATCATTACTAATAATTTATTACTTTTAACAACTTGACAAAGTAGGATTATATACTTTCTTGGTCTGCTTGGGAGTTGAATTATGATTGGACATAGTTGAATGCATAAATGACAAAAGAGGTATCTTTCGATCAGAGTATAAGAAACACCAGAGTCATTTTGCTAAAATCTGGTGTCAGAAATCGTTCCAAATCAAATTAGTTCTTTCCTCCAAAAAAAGCCAGCATATTTTCTAGTGCATCTGGGCTATGCATCCGCTCGCCGTTTTCAAGCGATTCTTTGGCCGCTATTGCTGCTCTCTTGCGCATATCTATTTCATAAAAGGAAATAGCTTCTTCCAACGAATTATAGTTGTCGGATGTCAAGTGTTCACTCAATTTCAGGGCATCGAGCATAGCCATGTTGGCACCTTCTCCAGCAAAGGGTGGCATAACGTGGGCCGAATCGCCAAGCATTGTTACGTTTGGCAAAGCCTTCCAGGTTTGATCTAAAGGCATACAATAAATCGGACGTGGAACAAAAGGTGTTGTTGTCTGTTCAAACAATTCGTACCAAATACTACTCCATTCGTAGTATTCTTTTTTAAACCATGCTAGCAATTGTGTGTGATTCGTATAATCCAATCCATTATTGGATGCCCAGTTTTCATCTGTTTTGAAACTGGCATAAAAACCAACATCACGTTTGTTTTTCAAGCCCAGTAATACATTTTTTGTATTCCCGAAAGCCATTATTTTCCCGCCATTCAGCAATGCATACATATTAGGCAATGCTTTTGCTGCATCATAAATATTTCCCTCAAGCATCGTAATGCCCGAATAAAAAGGTTTGATATTTGTAATATATGGACGTATTTTGGAATTTGCTCCATCCGCAGCAATCACTAAGTCTGCATAAGCCGACGAACCATTTTTGAAATGTAATAACCAGCCTTCTTTTTCTTTTTCCATTGAAATAAAATGACTGTTCCATACTATCATTTCAGGCGGTATAGATTCCAGTAATATTTTTCGTAATGAACCACGGTCTATTTCCGGACGAAAGTGTTTATTGTCAAAATCTTCATCGGGTCTGTTTTCATGATCGCTGAAAAATATTTCGGCACGTTCATTTACGATGAGCATTTTATCAGCGCCCGGAAGATAATTGTTTTTAAAAGCGTCTAATAAATTTGCTTTGCGTATCGCCGCCAAGCCCGATTCCTCATGTAAATCAAGCGGAGATCCTTGTACACGGGCATCTTTATTCAAATCTCTTTCATATACGTTGACATGTACACCTTGCAAGTGTAAAAGCCTTGCCAATGTTAGTCCGCCCGGACCGCCACCAATGATCGCAACGCGTTTATTTTCTAATAACATACTGTTTCATTTTAACATTACAGTACGAAATTAGTTATCCCTCATGACCGATAATAGTATAAATCGGTCATTGGTATTTTTTAGTAATTCCGTTGGCACTACACCTGCAAATTTTTTTATTTCTTTTATGAAATGGGTTTGGTCGGTAAAGTTTAATTCCGGGAAAAGTTTTCCCTTGGCAATATGTTCCAAGGATGCCCTGAAACGTAAAATTTTACAGAATGCTTTTAGTGAAAGTCCGAATTGCTGGGTGAAATAACGGTTTATTTGCCTGCTGCTCCAGGATACTTTTTCTGAAAGCTCTTGTACTTTCATTTCACCGTTAGATGCATATATCAACTCGAAAAGTTTGCGTTTCCGTTCATCCAGTTCTTTCGGTAATAGTTCTTTTATTTTGTTTGATGCCTTCTTATAAAACGCATCAAAATCGTTTAGATCATCTGCATGGAAATCCCAAAAATCTATTGGGAGATCTGTTGCACGATTTAAAAAATCAGCAATTGAAGTCTTTAAAATATATTCAACAGCCAATGGTTTAAAACTAATGGCAAAGGCAAGTGTTTGGGGTGGAATATGTCTTTGCTCGGGATAGGTTTCCAATCCCACAAGGGTAACATGAAAGGGTTCGGAAGGAGATTGCATAAAGAACAAATCAATTCTTCCATCCGGCATGATAACAACTTCTTTTGCTGTATCGGATTGATTATGAAACATGCCAATATTTTCTACAAATTCAGCCAGTGATTTGTCTGGTTTGATGAATTTGAGGTAGAAGTTAGTGTTCATTGTTAAGAGTGTATTAGAGGAGTGGAGAGCTAACGAAAATTGTACTTAATGGTTTAATATTTCCTATGGTGTGATAGTTTTTTATACGGTCGGACGGAATAGAAGGGTTTATTTGTGATTAGAAATAGTCACTGTACTTTATTTTACTATTTTGAACTTCAGTACTATCGTCCCAATTATAAATTGGTAATCCTAAATTTTGAAATACTTGTTTTGTTGATTGGTAATTAATCCCTCCGTTATTTTTAGGTTGAGAAAAATATGTCCTACATGAAAAGCATATCGCGAGTCGCGCTTTTATTTTGGATTTTTTGTAGAAGAAAATCCCGTGATAGGGTTGAAAACAATCCGAGGGTGTATAGTTTGTAGGAACTTTTCCTGATAAATTTTCGATCATTAATTTTAGCTGAATATCATTTAATTTTCTCTTGATTGAAGCAGAAAATTTTTTATCCATTTTCAACATGTCATACATTATTTGATGACTTCCATCTAATATAACAGCTACTGCGCTATCAAAATCCGATTGAAGCCAAATAGAATCAATATCCTTATTATTTTGCGGAAGTGAATCTAAAACAATAGCCGGCTCTTCTTTTATTGGTATTTTGATAGTATCAATATGCTTGGGATTTGATTCACAACTCCAGAGAACAATTAACGCTAATAAAGATAGTATATACTTTATCACTTAGATTTATCTGTTTTTAAATACATATTCTTTATGATCGTTTTACTATAATAATTTTATAATCTAAAGCCCATACAAACAGGACTTACATATAATAGTCAGAACGTTCTTTTCTTATTTCTTTAGACACATGTTCAATTAATTCTGCACAGTCTAAAACAAATTTATCATCTACTTCAATCAATGTTGAAACCTCTGAGACGTCTCCTTCTTTAAAGAAATTCTCTTCAGGTGATTTTATTCTAAAAGATAATGAAGCTGTTTTGCTAAGTAGCGCATTATAACTTTTGCCTTTTCCATGTTTTAATACATTGATAGCACAAATAAAATCTTCAAAACGATTATTTAAGTCAATATTCCCTGATTGAATAAGTATTTTTTTTGCATCTTCAAGACCATTTCGGCAAGCCAACCCTTCTTGTAATATAGATTCAAATAATGAGAACATTCCGACTGCAAGGATAGCTTTTTGTAATTGAATCATTTGAAGATTTTTAATATCAACCGTTGATGCCCCTGTTTGTAACTCTTCTATTACTTTGGAATTTGTCTTTCCCAATGCATTTAAAGTAAATGCTGTACTTCTGTAAACTAATTCGTCAAAAAAGTGCATATTTTTTCGTTCTAATAAATGATAACTATTTTAGATACATATATAAGGAAAAGATACAGAGAGTTTTTTAGATAGACAAAACCATTCAAAAGCTTATTTATTTATAAATGCTAAACAACGCAGATATTCTGCCTCAACCGATATTTTCTCCGTTTCAGTTTCAAACAGCTTCGAATCCTAATTCTAAACCTTTTACTAATCCTAATTCCTAAAGCTATAATTTAATAATGATATAAATCATATACAAAAAAGCAAATATCACTTCAAATGCAACCAGAATCAGTTACATTGATTTTATATAAATCAAATTATTGTTATGGAAAAATTTAAAATTAACTCAACCATTCATAGTGCTATAAATGATCAACTCATTTACGCAAATAAAGTCATGTGGAATCTACATGCACCGGATCTGATTGAAGAAGCAATAAAAAATAATGAAGGATGTTTATCCGACACAGGTGCCTTATGTGTAAATACCGGAAAATTCACAGGCCGTGATCCTCAAAACAGGTTTATTGTTGAAGATGATAAAACCAAAGGCAGTGTGTTTTGGGGTAAAATCAACAAACCCATTTCAAAAGAAACGTTTTCAAATCTATTAAACAAAGTACTTGCTTCGCTGAAAAATAAAACGGTATATGTGCGCGATGCCTTTGCTTGTGCGGATAAGGAGTATAGAATGAATGTGCGCGTCATTAATAGCAGTGCCTATCACAATTTATTTATATACAACATGTTTTTGCGGCCTACGATTGAGGAACTTGAATCATTCGTTCCGGATTTTACTGTTATCTGTGATCCGAACTTTGAAGCTGATCCTAAAACTGATGGTGTGCCTGCTAAAAACTTTGTCATACTAAATCTCACAGAGCGCATTATTTTGATTGGCGGTACTGCCTATACGGGTGAAATGAAGAAAGGAATATTTTCAGTATTGAATTATATTTTACCTCATGAGAAAAAAGTACTTTCCATGCACTGTGCTGCAAACGTAGGTAAGAAAGGGGATACCGCAATTTTCTTTGGTTTGTCAGGTACAGGCAAAACCACCCTTTCTACAGATCCGGAAAGAGCTTTAATTGGCGACGATGAGCATGGATGGTCCGATAAGGCGGTCTTTAATTTTGAAGGAGGCTGTTATGCTAAAACAATCAACTTAAGCAAAATCGACGAACCTGATATCTTTAATGCCATCCGGTTTGGATCACTTGTGGAAAACACAGCTTTTATATCCGGTACAAGAACAATTGATTTTAGTTATAATAAAATCACGCTGAATACCCGTGTATCTTATCCGATTCACTACATTCATAACATTCAACCCAATTCCATTGGTGGCTTGCCACAAAATATATTTTTCTTAACGGCAGATGCCTTGGGCGTGCTTCCTCCCATTTCTAAATTATCAGAAGCTCAAGCCATGTATCACTTCATTTCAGGCTATACGGCAAAAGTTGCCGGAACAGAGATGGGTGTAACAGAACCTCAATTGGTATTCTCTGCTTGTTTTGGTGAACCCTTTATGCCGCTGCCCCCAACGGAGTATGCAACGTTGCTGGGTAAAAAAATGCGTGAACAGAATTGTAAGGTATGGCTTATCAATACGGGCTGGACAGGCGGTCCTTATGGCGTTGGCACCCGAATGAAAATTAAATATACCCGCACCATGATTTCAGCAGCCTTGGATGGACTATTAGATCAGGTAGAATTTGAAGCAAGTCCTGTATTCGGTGTTTTGATTCCTAAGACAGTTCCTGATGTGCCATCGGATATTCTTAATCCAAGGAATACCTGGAAAGACAAAAATCAATACGACGAAAAAGCTAATTACTTAGCACAAAAATTCGTTGAGAATTTTGAAACATATAAAGCACATGCTTCTGAAGAAATTTTAAGTGGTGCTCCGAAAGTATTGACGGTTTCTTAATTATTTAATTCAACATAAATCCCACGTCTTTTTTGATAGGCGTGGGGTTTATATTGAATTTTGCTATTAGTGGTAATGTACTGAAAAATGGTTAGTGCTTTTTGAATTAATAAAAAATATTGTACCATTTTTTTCTCTTTTCATAATATTCTTTACTAAATACAGCGGGCTCTCTCAATTCTTTTTTAAATATTACTTTTCCTGTATCACAAGAGTAACTAATAAGTAAATTTATTATTCTATTTCTAACTCTTACTTGTTCTTTGTCCGTTAATAAGCTATCATCCATTCCACAAAGTATTTCTGAGCTAAGACTTGGGTTATAAACTAGCCTTACTCCATAATATTCGCAGGCAATAATTTCTTGGGGCTTATCTTTAAAATAAAGAATATATTTAGGAGATGTCCAATGTTCTTTCATTCTTTTAATGGCGTATTTAAATGAAGAATCTTTAACTTCATTTATTGAATATATTTTTTGAAGAGTATCCCAAGTATTTTTTTCTAGGCAGTATGAATTAAGACTTCCAATCTCAGAAGTTGTAGCATTTACAAATAACATTCCATCACAAGATGCAAGTCCTAGTGCAAATAATATTATTAGTATTGTTATTGAGTTTCTCATAAAATAAATTTCTACTAAAATTGATTTTAACTCGAAATCCGGGTGAAATAGATAAGTAATCAATTTCCATAATCGTATTCCAAATCCTGATTATCTCGATTCAACACTATAAATAGTGAATAGCTGCATCATCCATTTCTTTGATACTGCAAAGCAATTGCCCCCGATTTAAATAACTGGGTATGCTCCAATTTAAAATTGAGTTTTTCAGGAACCAAGAAGTTGTCAAATAAGCGTTTCTTTTCTCCTACCAGAACGGGGTGGACGACTAAATAAAGTTCATCGATCAGGCCAAGTCCCAGCATGCGCGGAAGCATGCTGGTGCTGCTGAAGGCAATTTTCTTTCCTGTTTGTTGTTTTAATTCGCGGATCAAGCCTTCGGGATCTTCACGGACGATTCGTGTATTTTCTCCGGCATTTTTAATCGTACGGGAAAGGACAATTTTTTCAATAGGAACCATGGCCTCAGCAAACGCAATATCACCAGGTGTACCGTACTTAGTTCTGGCAACTTCCGGCCAGAAAGGTACCATTAACTCGTAGGTTTTACGTCCATAAACAATCAGGCCAGTGTCCTGCATAAGCCGCGTAAAGTATTCCATGAGTTCCTCATTCGGGCTAAAATGCGTATGTTCGTAACAGCCATCAATGCTGATATTCATCGCGAACATTACTTTTCTCATAGTTTTATTTTTTTTCTAAGTTCTTATTTTTTTTCATTTCAAGAAAAATAAAGGAACTACATGAAGACTCACGTTTTACTAATGTTCTTTTTATTTAATCAATTCCGTTTGTCAATAGCAAAAAGCCTTTGTTGTTCGTCAGAATTACTGTTGCTGTATCATTACCAAAGCCTCCATTAAAATATGTTAGCTCTTCATTTTTTGAATAACGTTCAACTGTGTCCTTTAAAAAGTCAGGCTCAACAAAAAATAATTTCCATTCGGAATATTTATCATATGTTGTAAGAAATGAAATTAAATTGTCGACAATTACTTTGGCTTTCTCTAAACTTATTTCTTTGGAATAATAACTAAAGAATCGTCCTTTACTGGTATCTCCAGTCAGCATTGCTATTAGATAGTCACTTTTATCTACTACAATTTCCTTGATTTTAAGATCAATTTCAGATTTAAGAATGTTCCCGTTCTTTAATTTATAGTTGCCTGTCTTATGATCAAAATAATGCAAATTGAACCATTCTCTTTCCTTGTCTTGACTTGCAAGTTGATGTATGAATGATTCTGAGGCTATGAAACCTAATAGAGCCTCATCTATATTATCTGCTTTAACTTCAAATGGAAGAAGAAATGTATTGCTGTTGAGTACTTGGTCTACTGTGTCTAAAAATAACTTAATCGGTTTTGACGATATGTCTATTGGTTCGTTGATCATTTACTCATTCAACATTAAGTAATTGTAATTAAGTTTGTTTGTATTTCGATGTTAATATAAGGTACATAGATTTTTTGGGATATCTAAAATCATTTAGAGGATTCATTATCGAATTGATATACTTTTTAATAGTCAATCAGTTCATAATTTGCGTTTCTTCCGCTTTGATTTTCTATTTGCAAAATACCTTTTTCTACCAAGTCCTTTATATCACGAAGGGCAGTGTCAGTAGAGCTTTTCGTTATTTTTGCCCATTTTGATGTTTGCAGTTTACCATCAAAACCATCAAGCAATTTGTTTAGCATTAACCTTTGTCGTTCATTGACGGCCGTGTGTTCGTGACGTTTCCAAAATTCGGCTTTACGTACTATTTTCTGCATGGTGGTTTTCGTTTCCTGTAAGGCGTTTTTAAGGCAATGCAAAAACCAGTAAAGCCATTCCGTTATATCACCTGAACTGTGCTGTACTTCCTGTAAGACTTCGTAATAGCGTTTTCGTTCTGCCAAAATCTGGCTTGACATACTGTAAAATCTTTCTCCACTATCTTCAGCTCGGGCAAGCAATAAATCGGTGATGGCCCGAGCAATTCTACCATTACCATCGTCAAAGGGATGAATAATGATAAACCAAAAGTGCGCTATGGCGGCCTTTAGCACTTGGTCCATATGTTCATTGCTATTAAACCAAGTCAGGAACTTGTCCATTTCGATTTTTACTAACTCCGGTTTAACAGCTTCGTAATGGATTTTTTCTTTGCCTATTGCGCCCGAAACCACCTGTATTTCGCCCGTTCGGTATTGGGCTACTTCTATTTTGTACGGACCGCTATAACCTGTTGGAAAAAGTGCTGCGTGCCAACCAAACAAGCGTTCTTGAGTAAGCGGTTTTTTGTAGTTTTGCGTTGCATCCAGCATCATTTCTACTACTCCTTCTATATGGCGATTGCTGGACACTAAACCTACTGTGTTTATACCTAAACGTCTTGCGATAGAGGAGCGCACCTGATCGTAATTGAGCAGTTCCCCTTCAATTTCTGACGATTTAACGACATCAAGCGTAAGTGTCGTAAGAGTAGCTTCTTCTTTGGCAGAAAAACCAAGAGCATTCATTTGCCCGTTTATTTTACCTTGAGTGTTGCGTACCTCTCCAAACACAGCATTTATAGCTTTGTCTTGCCAGGTAAACTGTGTCCAGTTTTTATGCTGATAAATGTATTTTGCCATCAGTAAATCTTACTTTGCGGTAAAAGTACAAATTAATTACCGCAAATTTGCGGTAATTACGCAGATTTTTCACCGCAAAATTACCTTTAACAGAGAAATACACCCTGCTTCTTAAGCATATACTACCTAACACATATTCGCGAAAGTATTTGATTGTGCGCTTAAGTCATTTATAATTTATGAAATGGTTTTCCATTCAAGGTCTGAATCAAGGTATACAGGGCAAGTAAGCCGTACACTATTTATACCAGAACTGGAATTATCTTAATATTTATCTGGGACAGTCTAAAATATTTTATTATTAACGTTTTGAAGATTTCAGTTTACAATTGTCTTTTTTCAATCTTCTGTAAATCTTTAAAACTGCTTTATCAAACTAAAGTATTCAATATCTTTTTTCAGTTTGAATAAAGGAAGCATTGACATCAATTCTTTTACTTTCTCTTCGTCAACATCTTTAAATATTAAAACTGCACCGTTCTTCGTTTGTCTTAAAAAGAAATGATCTAGAATTCCTTCTTCTTTCCACTTTGCAATAACTTCTTGCTCATGTTTTATTATTTCCTGAAAATTGTCTGGAAGGTTATTCGTTTCAATTGTTAAGATTGCTTGTATTCTGTTCATGATTACTATTTTTAAAAACTATTTGATAGTTACATGAGCAATATAACTATTGGGCTTTGTTATCACTAGAGTTTCCAATGTTTTTTGTCTGTTAAGTAAGTTTACAACTCTGGTGCAGGAGTTAAGCGAAGCGTCTCCTGTGTCCCTTTATTTTGTAGTCTTTGACTATGTTACAAGGAATAAGAAACAGATCAAAGATCAAAAAAATACAGGACACCAGTCTCTTTGGGATAAAGACTGGCGTCAGTTCGAGTTGCCGTTAAGGATTCTTTCTTTTATTTTTTCAATGGAAAGTTTAACATCCAACGAATGCCGTACTTATCCAAACAGCAACCCCAAAGTGCCCCCCAGAATTGTTCTGCTAATGGTGCCAAATCAGTAGCTCCTTCTGATAATAGTTGGAATAATCTTTCTGCTTCTTCTCTGGTATCGGGCTCAAGACTAATGGTTGTGTTGTTTCCAATTTTTGTATGATGTCCCATACTTTCTAAATTGTCTGTACCCATAATTTCTACACCATTTAAAATAGGCAATGCAACATGCATCACTTTGTTTTTGTCTTCGTCTGAAAGTGCTGGCATGCCTTCAGGCACTGGTACGTTGCCCATTCTCATGATCGGGGCAGAAAATTCAGTTTTGAAAACTTTTTTGTAAAAATTAAACGCTTCCTCTGTTTTCCCCTGGAAGTTCAGATAGATTGATACTTTTGCCATATTGTTTGTTTTTGTTGGTTATAGATTTTAAATAGAATTAATTAATAATTTCTGCTGTTGAATCCGCTTTGATAGTTACTAACCTTTCACGCCATTTTTGAAGTGCCTCTGGTGTTAGTCGTGACCATTCTGTTACCTCACCAATAATTTTCAATGGTGCTTGGCTGCGATACGATCTTGTTGGATTACCCGGAAATTTTTTGTCCGTAACATTCGGGTCATTTTCAAAACTTCCCATTGGCTCAACAATGTATACACGTGGACTCTCATCTCCACACACTATCTCTGCAGCTAATCCCGCCCCATTAATCACGGCAGTAAAATAAATGTGATTCATTATAATTTCAGGCTTGTAATTTGAACGGAATCCTGCAGTCAATAAATCACCAACCTTCAAATTCGCTTTTGTTCCATGATAAAAAGGTCCTTTGTCGGATAATCTTTCTTTAAATGAAATAGCTAATTCGTAATACTTTTTTGCGTTGTCATGGTCGCTTAATTGTTCATAGCATTTGGCAATATTTGAATAGAGGGATGGGAGAGTTCCGTTAGCATAGTCGTTATTTATTATCAGGGCCAACTTTACAGTAGCTTCCAGCCATTTTAACGTGTCTGGTATACTTTTTTGATGTCGAGTCACATAATGAGCCGCAATGAATTTTTCAAAGTCATTTGTCGCTTCGTTCCAAGCCTGAAGAAATATTCTGCTTGCTTCTTCAGGCTTGTTTTTTTCTTCCAAGTCCATGCCTTGAAGACAGAGTTTAACTATATGATTATTTGGGCTGAATTCCATTTATTTATTTTGAGAACAAATTATCAGATGTGAATTTAGGTAATTGTTCTTATAATATTGAAACGGATGTTACCGGCTACCGTTTTTTTCTTCAATCCTCGAACCACGGAAATTTCAGTGCGTGTTACCAGAGATTTATAGCAACCAAGGGAAAATATCAAGCAGCAACACTAACACCAGTGTTGCTGCTCATTGTTATTATCTCTCCACTATATAATTCAGTTCCGTTACACCGGAAGTAAATTGTTGCGTACCCAACAGATTTAGTTTAATCTTGTCTTTGATGTCAACGAACAGTGGAATGCCTTGTCCAAGAACAATTGGATTAACAAATAACCAGTAGCCGTCAATCAAGTTCTGTTGAATAAGTGCATGGGTTGCTGTTGGGCTACCAAAAAGCAGGATCTCTTCACCTGGCTGTTTTTTGATCTCCTGTATTCTATCAACAAGGTTATCGCTGATAATTGTTGTGTCAGGCAAATCAGCGTCTTTCATTGTTTTTGATAAAACAATTTTGTGAATATTTTTATACCAGGCTGAATGTTCAATGTCGTGTTTACTTGCGTTTGGCTTGTCTCCTGCAGTAGGCCAATAGCTTTCCATCATCTGATAGGTTGTCCGTCCATAGAATGCCGTGTCGCCTTCGTTTATCCGCTTGCCAACGTGATCAAAAATTTCCTGATCCACTTTGATCCAGTTCATTTCTCCCTTCGGTCCTGCTACAAAACCGTCAAGGGATATATGCATAAATGAAATTATTTTTCTCATATTGTTCTATTGTTATTTTGGGTTTTGAAAGGATATCATCCAGTTAATGCCAAACTTGTCGGAACATTGACCGAAGTACGCACCAAAAAACATGTCCTGCAAAGGCATGATAATGTTTCCGTCTGTTGAAAGTTCGTCAAAAATCCGTTTCGCTTCTTCTCTTGTTTCGGGTTCGATACAGATGTGCATATTGTTTCCCTGTGTTACTGTAAATCCCATTTCTTTTGGCGCATCGGTTGCCATTAAAATATGATTTCCTGTTATGGGCAATTCAACATGTAAAATCATTTTCTTTATTTCGTCCGGGATGGTCGGATTTCCTGGTTCGGCGGGAATATCACCAAAACGCTCAATGCCTTTTCCTATAAACTCCGTTTTGAAAACCGATTTGTAAAACAAAAATGCTTCTTCGGTATTGCCCGGAAAATTTAAGTAGGTAGTAACTCTTGCTTTGTTGCTCGTTTTGTTTTGGAGACGAAGTTTGAATTGTGCCTGAATGTATTGATCAAGATTTTCAAGTGCCATTGTAAATCCTTCTTTGAAGCCCATTTCAATCATTTGCTCCATGCGGACAAGAGACTCATTCACAATCGTAATACAGACTTTAGTGATTCCGTTTTGTTCGCTGAAAGTCAAATCCCAATTGGATCCCGGCATGTCAGTATCGATGTTTTCATCCTTGTCTGCAAAGGTAGAGTAGAATGTAAAATGGGTTATTGGACTGATGGAAGTAAAATCCTGAATAGACCAAAGCTCTTGTCCCTCCGGACTTACCATGGCATAAAATCTTCGTCCACCAACTTTGAAGTCCATATATTTCGTTTTGGATTTCCAGGGTTTAGGTGCCCACCATTGGTCAAGAATTTCCGATTTGGTAAACGCTTCCCATACTAAGGAAGCTTCCGCATCAAATTCTCTGTTTACGAATACTGTTTTAGTTGATTTGTCAACAGTAAAATCAAATTGTAAATTGTTTTTCATTTTTTCTGTTTTTTCATGGTTGATAATATAGTATCCAATTGATTGAATCGGGTCTCCCAGATTTCTCTGAACTGGTTGAGCCATTTGTCGATCTCTTTCATTTTTTCAATTTCAAGTGAGTAGTAAATTTCTCTGCCTTGTTGTTCCTGTTTTACCAGTTCGCATTCTGTCAGTATGCGCAGGTGTTTGGAAACAGCCTGGCGCGTTGTATTGAAGTTGTCAGCAATGGCGTTTGGCGTCATCGCTTGTAATGCGATTAGTGTAATAATGGCTCGCCTGGTAGGGTCCGCTATGGCTTGAAAAACATCTCTTCTCATGTATAATGATTTATTTATGAAACTAATCGGTTGCAAATATATGCGCAACTATTCGGTTTCGCAAATTTTTCTGAAAAAAAAATTGAATAGGGTGGGTATATGATTAAATTATGGGGATTACGCGGTATGTTTTTCTGAATTCAGGGAAGAGTTGTATTAAGCCCAAAATATGGAAGGCTATATTTTATCCCTTTTTTTATAATTATTGCTGGAGTTTAACTGGTTTAGTGATGCGTTAAATGTAAATGTTGTGTTTGTTAAAACACTCCGTTTTCATTTATTTTTTCTTTGGGAACGGGCATTCCTACATCCCAAAGCTCAACAATTTTATTATTGTCAAATCGAAAAATGTGTACTACTGATAACTCTATATCGCCTTGTGTCAGTTGAACACGGGAATGAACCGCTACCAAATCTCCGTCTTGTAAAGCTCTCTGAATTTCAAAAATCTTGTTTGGATTTTTTACAGCATTTTCTTCCATGGCAATCATTAGCGTTTCTCTATCACCTTTAAAGTAAGCGTTATGGTGTTTGAAATTATTGCTTACATAAAGTTGAAAGGCAGTTCGCGCATCTCCCTTTGATGCACGTTTTAAGAAGTCAACGGCTTTGTCTTTAATGTTGTTTGTTAAATTGTCCATTGCTGTTATATTAATTTATTAACCATACTTATATCTTTATGTCGTCTGTTCGACACCGTCTTTTATTGCCGACAAAAGGGTGTCAATGTTTATGTCTTTTAGCGTTTTGAATTTAATGCAATAACCCGTTACAGTTGCCTTGCCTATTGCTTTTCCGTATGTTTCAGATAAATACTTTTTGTCTGCAAGACCCATAATATAAACAGATATTCCGGTCGTATTTGCACTGATGCCAATTTGATAAAATTCTTTGGTCTTACCATCGGCATATTTCATAGTCTGTAGTCCATATCCAATATTAGGATTGGTAACAATTTTGCCTGTATCGTTTGTGCCATCCAGGAACCATAATTTCCCTTTTGGTAATGCTTGGAGTATGCGTTTGTGCAAGACTTCCATGTCTGAACGTTTTGGCTCAGGATGAGAAGCTATGTAATGGTTGATTTGTTCTTGGGTGTTCATTTGGTGTACAGTTTAATCCAAGCTACCAATCTATTCCGAATTCGCAACCCGGAATCCAGATAAAAAAGATTTGTAATCTATTTATAAAAAATATTACAGGATTACAAATCCTGTTTATCTGGATTCGACATTACAAATGTCGAATAGCAGCAATCCTGTTTATCTGGGTTCGACACTTCAAATGTCGAATAGCAACAATCTACCACAAATATAACTGAAAAGGGCTAACGTTCAATTAAGCACGTTAGCCCTCATTTGATAAACCTCCTGTTAACGGTTCGTGTTACGATATTTATTTTATAAAACGGTGAATGGCTCTATCAGCGTTATCTTGAAATGTAATATTTTTCAAATCAGTATAGAAAGTGCTCTGGTCAACCATGTCCCCTGATAACTTACCCTCTTTACTTGCATAGAAAACACCGCTTTTATATCGATCATCCGATATGGCATCTACAAAGCGTTTGGCACCTACTTCCAGTTTATGCACCATTCCTCCTAACATTGGGAATACAACAGGCATCATAAAATACTTCAACATAAATTGCATTGCCGGAGGTAAATTATTTGGTGCCAGAGTTCCTTTTGTGTTCCCTGGACTCACCACAATAAATTTGAGGTCAGGATATTTTCTTGCCATTGACAAGGTCCACATGGTTACTACATATTTAACATATCCGTATGCTTGCACTGCATCGAATGCATTACCAAAATAGGATCCGTCAAGAACGGCAGCAAATTCATCTACCGAAGAAGTCTTCATGGCAACCGGTTTCATTCCGAGCATCTTTACTCCCGGCACAGCTTCCGCACTGATTGATAGTACTGCTTTTTTTAACTTATCATGTTTCATTAATTCTTCCACTAAGATCACATGACCTAAAATATTCGTCGCTGCTAACTCATTCATGCCGGAAGGGGTAATTTTACCAGCTGTTTTCCCGACCATTCCACCCGCATTTAAAATTACGGCATCAATAGGTTCCTTTATTTTTTCTACTGCTTTTCTTACGGAATCTGCATCTGAAACATCCCCAATAATAATTTCAAAAATCTTTTTCCCCGTTTTCTCCTCAAGGTCTTTTTTTGCTTCCTCGGCTTTTGCTTGATTTCTACAAAAAAGAATGACCTTTTTTGTTTCTTTTTTCAATGCTAACTGTCGGGCGGTCTCTTTGCCAAGACCAACATTTGCTCCGGTTATTAATATACGTTCGTTCATTGTTTTATTGTTTTTTTATTCATGTAGAATACTATACAAAAATGAAACTTAAAACAGGTTCAAACTTGGCTGTAAGGTTCAAAAATTGGTATATGCCGTTCAAAACTTCTTACGATACTCAGAAGGCGATTGATGATACTTTTTTTTGAAGGTTTTTGTGAAATGCGAGGTATCCTGAAAGCCAACTTCGTAACAAATTTCAGATACCGATAATTCGGTTGATTGTAATAGTTCAAGAGCTTTTTCCAATTTCTTTTCTTTAATGAAATTAGCCGGTGTATCGTTGAATTGTGTTTCAAAATCTCTCTTAAATGTAGACAGGCTCCGCCCGGTCAAACGGGCCAACTCGACTATTGAAATGGATGAGTATACATGTGCTTCTACTATTTCAAACAAACCGGCTTGTCTTGGATTAAATAAATGAGAGAATAAAGTAACAATATTTCCGGCATTGTCTGTTTGAAGAAGTAATAGGATGAGTTCTTTGATTTTTAATTTAAGCAAATCGTCTGTAACCAGGCTTGGGTTCTCAAAATAAAAATCAAGGCTTTGAATGAAATGGGCAATGACATCTTGTTTATCTATTTTCCGGATGTAGGGTTTGTGAGGATCGTCTTTTATGAACGTTGGGAATTCGTTTTTGTATAATTCTTTCAAAATGTCCGGATATAAATGGACCGCAAAAACTTCACAAGTCTTAGCAGGGTATTTTTGAATAGCGTTTGATAAGTAGTTACCACATCTTAGTAAAACACTTTCCTCTGCTTGAATGGATACGTTGTCCGTTGGAGAAGTACAAGACATTTCCCCTTCCTTAAGGTAAGTAAAACAGGCTTCGTCCTGAAAAACGGTATCAAGTCTTACTGGTGTCTTGATTAGTATTTTTTCAATGGCACATTTATTATTGATGTCAAAATGTTTTCGGTCGAGAATCATTTTTTGTTATGGTTCGTGGGTTGTTGTGAGATGACCGTTAACGTTTTCGGGCTTGGCGAAGGTGGCGATTTTGAAGCACTAGACTGTCAGGCATCACAGAACTTAATCGATGCACAAAACTCAAGCTAAGCAATGAACCCGCTTCTTTGCCAAATACCTGTTATCACCAGTACTTTATATTATTTCAATTTTGATTTCATTTTCTTTGTTAAATAATAGCCTCCTGTATGAGCTGCTTCTCCTCTAAACTCTATTAGTCCTCCATCTTTTAGTTGTTTAATATATCTTTCCATACTACTATCAGGTAAACCAGTAGTTTCTTTATACTCAGGAACTCTATTTCCTTCATTGGAAGCAATTGCCCTTAATAGATTAGCTAGTTTATCTTTAACACCTTTAGTTACTCCTTCAATAGCTCCTTCAATAGCTCCTTCAATAGCTCCTTTATTTGCTGCTTTAGTAACACCATCAATAGCTCCATCAAGTTTAACATCTCTAAAGAACGTAAGCTTAACAGTTTGTTCCCCTATTTCCCATACTGGCGCTTTAATACCGGCTTGTTTGCAAGCGTCAATAATCTTTAATGTTCCTCTACCTATCTTTTCTATATAACCTCTTAAAAAAACTATATGTGCTATATCAGGATTATATGGCATTGATAAATGGTTCTTCCTTAATTCACTTTGTTTGAAGGGAGATTTACCACTATTTGTAATTTCTAGTTTATCGGGATATATTATAATTGATAAAGCACTTGAAACCAAACCATATTCTCTATGCACTATAGCATTCATAACGCCTTCACGTAAAGCAGTCATTGGAAAAACATAATCATCTGTTCGTTTCCAGTTATTGTTTTCAAATCTTCGACTAAACAATAAATGCTTTTCAAAGAAATGTTGGATGGATTCAATGTTCTTAAACAAATTACCTTCTAATAATTGGTCGTCTTTAAAAACATCCCCTGTTTTTCCTTGGTCGAGAAAGGAGACACGTACTCTTGCTTGTGGAATAAACCGTGAAGGCTTTTTAGCAAATAGAACAACAGCCGCATTCGTGAAATTTCCATTTTGAAAAAGTCCATAGTATGATAGAAATTCAAGGGGCTCTTTTTTTATGTCCTTCATTTTATTGTCCGATAATGCCGCATTCATCGTATTTTTTATTTCTTCTAAATCTAAATCTTCCAACTCCACACCTAAAGCAGCTTGACGTTCCCAATGAACTTCGGTTTCCTGCCTTTTGTGGATTAGTTGAGAAATTTCTTTTGATGATGCCTGAATGGTTCTATCATTTCTTCTATAGTAAATACTGCCGTTAAAAATGTAAGGTTGTTTTGAACCTTCCCAAACTTTGATTAAAAGCAATTGTTTGTCGCCATAATTTTCAACAGAAACCATTACTGGTGCTTCGGGTACTAATTCTTTAATCAAGTATTGCTCTATTTCAAACTGCCATTTATCTGCATCTTTAATTCCTTTAATTTCTTTATCGTCGGCAATGCCAATGAGTAACTGGCCGCCTTTGTTATTTAAAAAACCACAAATAGTTTTACCGATAGCGTCTTTGCGAACAACTTCTTTAAACTCAAGCTGTCCGCTTTCGTCCTGTTTTAACAAGTCTTTTATGAGTTGTTCTGTTTTCATTGTATTAGATTATTTAAATTAGCTAATTCACGTTCTACACGTTTAATGTCACGGAATAAAGTTTCAACGTGCCTTAACGCTTCATCGGGTCTGAAAAATTCTTGTACCCAATGATATTTTCGTTCTTCATAGGCTAAATTTATTTGTACAGCATCGTTATACATATCAATCACCTTAACACTATCCATTACTGAAGTAGACTGAATTTCAAAATTGGTACGTTGGGTTTTTGCTTCATCTGCATACATATGTTGAGCAAGCAGTTTTCTTGAGAAGGTTACAAAACTATGGGCAATAAATCTCCGTGGTTTGTCGATAGCAATAGCTCTTTGAAATTCTAGATGAGTAATTCCAGTGCTGTACATCGGATTAATAATACCAAAGAAAATGTCGCATTCATCAACTGCAGCAATGCAAGCTTTTGTATTATTCATTCCTAAGGGTGGATGAAGCGTTCCATATTCCGAATTGATAACGTCGTAACCATAGGTATTCAAAATACCACAAATTTGCAAAAGCAAATCTCGGTTTTGATACACCGTAGAGGCAACCATAATATTTATTTTTTTCTTTTTTGCCATTCAATAATTTTTAAAAATCAAATTTTCAACTTTAATTAAGTTAGGTTTGTCTATATTTTTTTCGTTACTGTCTTTTAGCATTAGTGGTAATGTTGGCGGTATGGCGAAACTTTCGGAGCATAAAACTTTCTATCCCTGCTGATGTTTATTAAATACACTACTGTTTCTTTACCTCCGTCTGCCCCGCTTTTGGCAAGGTGCTGTTAGGCACAGTAGCTTTTTTCATTTCGTCAATCTCTTTTGTTAGTTTGTTTAGGTCGTCACTAAGTCGTTGTATTTCTTTAGCTCTAAACTCGTCCTTCGTGTTTAATTCAATTATGATTTTGTCTTGTTCGTTAACTTTTTTCTCTAAATCGTCTGGCTTTTCCTTGCCGAGAAATACACTTACACAAAACAGAATGATACCTAATAATGCTGTAATTGCTTGCCAATTAAAATATGGATTTGGTGTCTTATTATCGTCCTTTCCACTTAACCCTTTGCCACCTAAAAAAATGCTAATTACAAAACAAAAGAATGCTAATCCTGCTGTCAAGTAATACCAAAATCCTATTTCTCTTTTTTCTATTATGAATACAGCAAATACACCAATTACTGTAATCATTGTCAATGATGCAGAAATAACTTGAGTGCTGATGGTTGTATTTTTATCTTCTCTGTTGCTCATCCCCAAAGTTCAAGTCTTGTGGTTTTTAAATTCTTCCAAACTCTGTCAATAGTCTGCATTATTTGGTGTCCGCTTATTTCGCCTTGTTCGGCTTCTTTCTTTGTCTCAGAAACAATTGTCGAAATGTCGGCTTGTATGTCATTTTCTATTTCTGCAAATTCTTTTTCGAGACGAAATTCCCGATAAGATCTTTGCTCAAACAATGGTCTGACAATTAAATGATGGAAATTTACGATTAAAAAATATTTAGCGTCTGGGCGAAGCGTATTTTCTTTGTCAGCCGTGTCGATTGATTTTCTGATTGTCCTAATTATATAGTATTCGTCATAAGGGAATGGTCGTCTGCGTCTGAATTCATTTTCGTAAATGTATTCTGCGTAGAGCATTTCGTATGTGTAATAAAATTCTTTTTTCATATTATGTCGTTTTTGTCTGTCGTGCTATTGTGCCTAACTAGTTGATATACGCACTCGAGTGCATATATATCTTATATGTTGGGATAAGATACAGAGAGTTTTCGGATAGACAAAATCATACAAAGCTTCTTAATCTGAAAATATCTTTGGTGCTTACACTATCAAAAAAGGTTGGTGACGCTCTGGTAACATAACAACTTTGTATAAGATTGGCTGTTCGCTAAACACCAACCTTGGAGAAGGTATATCTGGTCAAAGACCAAAAAATAAGGGACACCAGACACGCTTCGCTAAAGTCTGGCGCCAGAAACGTTTTGTTTATACCAAAGCGGATGGGTGCTATTATAACCAATCAATCTATTGTCCAGATAAAAAGGTTTCAGGATTCATTACTTGAATCAAGGCTTTTTTATAATCCTTTAGATTTCTTGTTAAAAGTATCTTGATGTTATTTTCAATGGCTGTATTGTATTGAATCGCATCTCCAAAATCAATAAAATCAGAAGCTATGGCCAGTTCAATGATTTTATTGTCGACAGCCAATACCGATACTAAGGTCTTGAATGTAGCCAATATTTTCCTGGAGTCGTTTCGTTTATATTGTGATTGAAGAATGTAATCAATGTTTGAAAAGGAAAGGGAGGAAACACAAAGTTTAATCTTCCCAATGTCGGCCAGTGTAAACAATTTTTCAGCGGCACTGTTAAAAGGTTGTCTGCCTGACAATAGATCCAGACAGATATCTGTATCCACAAAAATCTTAGTCATACTATTTTGAATACTTTTGATTCAGATGATTTTTGTAGTCCGGAATGGCTTTTGTATCCAAGACTCCTGATAAACTTTTTACCAATGGGCTGACTTCTTCCGATTCGGAATTATTAGTTGTTGTAAGCAATTCCAGATAGCTCTCAATCAACTTTGATAGGCTCGTGTTTTTTTTGCGAGCATATAGCTTAGCTTTTTCAATAATCTGATTGTCAAGCTTTATTGTTAGTTTATTATCCATAAATTGTTACTTGTACGTACGAATTTATATATTTATACGTACAACTCCTAATTCCGTTTGAGATTGTCTATAGGGTAGGATGTAGTTGGTTCAGTACCTAAGAGCTGACAAGAGTTAATATAACTGCTTTATAAAAAACAAAAAAAGCTCCGGATTGCTCCGAAGCTTTTTTATATCTATTATAGGATTACAAATCCTTTTTATCTGGGTTCGATAGTATAAATGTCGAACAGTCCAGCGACTCTCCGGTAACATTCCAGCTTTGTATAACATTTGCTGTTCGCTAAACACTAACCTTGGAGAAGCGAATAAATTAAAAAAAATGCTGTTGCCGACTATTATTCTATTTCAAATCTTTCGCTTTAATCTTAACCACTTTACCTTCGTGTGAATATACAAGTTCTCCATTGGATTGACTTTTTTTCTCAATCAATCGTTTTACCGCAAGATTTACTCCGAAGACAATCTTATCTCTTAATTCATCCGTTCTTTTGTCCATGTGCTATAGATTTTAAATTCGTCCATTTAGACTCATTGTAAACTTTGTTTTCTTTATTCATAGTTCCTTCTGCAATAAGACTTGAAGGATTTTGCGAGTTATCAAATACTAGCCAGTAGTCAACTACAGGAATAAATTTATTAAATAGGTTCTCAATACCTAGTTGATACCGCCTTCTAATAGTTTCAACAGGAATATTATGCCCACCCTCCATCACTCGTGTATGAACCCTCTCAATTGCCAAGTCTACTGAATTCAGCCAGAAGTAAACAAGGTTCACAAAATATCCAGCCTTTTGTGCTTCTTTTATGGTATTAGCGTAACTTTTAGAAGATAATGTTGTTTCAAACGCAAAATCAATATTGGCTTTAAGCAATTCATCAATTCGATTAAGCATTATCCGTCCAGCTTGTATTGAAACTGTTTCAGGTTGAAATGGAGATAGACCTTTTGCAATTTCGTCCGCATTTATAAACTCTTTGCAATTAAGTATTTCAGGCAAAACCGTATAGGAGGCAGTAGTTTTTCCTGCTCCATTGCACCCGGCTATTATGTATAAATTAGGCATACAAGGTTGATAATAACTCAATTTACTAAAAATAATCTGAGAATTGATTTTGTTTATACCTAAGTGCTGATAAGAAACAACAACTGCTTTATAAAAAACAAAAAAGCTCCGGATTGCTCCGAAGCTTTTTGTTTTTTATGACAGGATTATAAATCCTGTTTATCTGGGTTCGACCTTGCAACTATCGAACAGCCCAGACGAACTACTTCTTATGTATGGATGATACTTTCGCACCTAAGAACTCTCTGTTCATACGTGCAATATGATGCTGACCAATCTCTTTCGGACATTCAGCAGAACACGCTTCTGTATTGGTACAGTTACCAAAGCCTTCTGCTTCCATCTGATCAATCATAGCTTCTACACGAGACTGTCTTTCTACATGTCCTTGCGGTAATAAGGCAAGCTGAGATACTTTAGCAGAAAGGAACAAGGTGGCAGAAGCATTTTTACAAGCGGCCACACAAGCTCCGCAGCCAATACAGGTTGCGGCATCAAAGGCATCGTCTGCAATGTCTTTCGGGATCGGAATAGCGTTGGCATCAATGGTAACACCTGTATTCACAGAAACGTAACCACCAGCCTGTATGATACGGTCAAAGGCAGAACGATCTACCACAAGATCTTTTATAACAGGGAAGGCCTTCGCTCTCCAAGGTTCAATTGTAATAGTTTCCCCATCGTGGAAGGTACGCATGTGCAACTGACAGGTCGTAATGCCTTTTTTCGGGCCATGCGCATGTCCGTTGATATACATACTGCACATACCGCAGATACCTTCACGGCAGTCGTGATCAAATGCAATCGGTTCAACACCTTTTTTTATCAGACCTTCATTCACTACATCAATCATTTCAAGAAATGACATATCCGGTGAAATATCTTTGGCTTCGTATGTTTCAAGTTTACCAGCAGATTTAGCATCTTTCTGACGCCAAACCTTTAACGTTAAGTTCATGTGACCTGACATATTATTTATAACTTCTTTGAGTCAATTTAACATTTTCAAATTTCAATTCTTCTTTATGTAATATCTCAGGTTGATTATCGCCTGTATATTCCCATGCTGCTACGTAGCAGAAATTATCATCGTCACGTTTTGCTTCGCCTTCCTCTGTCTGTGATTCTTCACGGAAGTGACCACCACAGGATTCCGTACGATTCAACGCATCTACGATCATTAATTCACCCAGTTCAAGGAAATCAGCTACACGGCCGGCGCGCTCCAACTGTTGGTTCAATTCTTCATTTGTTCCGGTTACGTTCACGTTTTTCCAGAAGTCTGCACGAAGTTCCTGAACCATTACCTGAGCTTTTCTCAAACCGGCATCGTTACGGGCCATACCGCAATAATCCCACATGATTTTACCCAATGCTCTGTGGTATTCTGTTACGGTTTTGGTTCCTTTAATGCTTAACAATTTTTGTGTTTTCTCTTCTACACGTTTTTTAGCTTCAGCAAAAGCCGGATGGTTTTTATCTACAGCTTTCGGTCCGATTGTAGCTAAATAATCACCGATTGTATATGGAAGTACAAAGTATCCATCTGCTAAGCCTTGCATCAGCGCCGATGCCCCCAAACGGTTTGCACCGTGATCGGAGAAGTTTGCTTCGCCCAAGGCATATAAACCAGGTATCGTAGTCATTAAGTTGTAATCCACCCAAAGTCCACCCATAGTATAGTGAACAGCAGGGTAGATACGCATCGGTTCTTTATACGGATTTTCACCGGTGATCTGTGCGTACATATCAAACAGGTTACCGTATTTCTCACGAACCGCATCTTCACCCAAACGTTTGATGGAATCTGCAAAATCCAAGTAAACAGCCAATCCGCTTTTGCCAACACCTTTTCCTGCATCGCATTGTTCTTTCGCATTTCTGGAAGCCACGTCACGTGGAACCAGGTTACCGAACGAAGGATATTTACGTTCTAAGAAATAATCACGTTCGTTTTCCGGGATATCTTTCACCGGGCGCGTATCACCTGCTTTAACGGGTACCCAAACACGTCCATCGTTACGTAGGGATTCAGACATCAACGTCAATTTCGATTGATGATCTCCGGATACAGGAATACAGGTAGGGTGAATCTGTGTAAAGCAAGGATTGCCGAATAAAGCACCATGTTTGTGTGCTCTCCAGGCTGCTGTTACATTGGATCCCTGTGCATTTGTTGATAGATAGAATACGTTACCGTAACCGCCTGTACAAAGCAATACCGCATGTGCCGCATGTGTTTCTACTTTTCCTGTTTCCAGATTGCGTGTTACAATACCTTTTGCCTGTCCATCGATCATAACCAGATCAAGCATTTCTTCGCGTGCATGCATTTTAACTGTTCCGGCATGAATCTGACGGCTCAATGCGCTGTATGCACCTAATAACAATTGTTGTCCGGTTTGTCCGCGTGCATAGAATGTACGGGAAACCTGAGAACCACCGAAAGAGCGGTTGTCTAATAAACCACCATATTCACGTGCAAAGGGAACACCTTGTGCCACGCACTGGTCAATAATATTAACAGAAACTTCGGCTAAGCGATGCACATTGCCTTCGCGTGCACGGTAGTCACCGCCTTTGATTGTATCATAAAACAAACGGTAAACAGAGTCACCATCGTTTGGATAATTTTTAGCAGCATTGATACCGCCCTGTGCAGCAATGGAGTGCGCACGTCTGGGACTATCCTGGAAACAGAATGCCTGTACATTATAACCTAGTTCACCCAATGAGGCAGCAGCCGAAGCACCTGCAAGACCTGTACCTACAACGATAATATTGTATTTACGCTTGTTAGCAGGGTTTACCAGCTTAAGATTAAATTTATGGCGCGTCCATTTATCAGCTAATGGTCCGTCTGGTATTTTTGAATTTAATGTCATAAAGCTATATCAGAAGGTTATTGTTATGATCTGCAGAAGAAATAAACTAAAGGAATAATGGCAAAGCCTACCGGAATGATTCCCCAGAAAAGAAATCCGACACCTTTGATTAATGGAGAATATTTCGGATGTCTTAAACCAATTGTCTGGAATGCACTTTGAAAGCCATGGTATAAGTGAAATCCTAAAGCAATCATTGATAATACATAAATTCCAACAATTACGGGATTTTCAAATTCTTCCACTACTTCATAGTGCATATCTTTAACAGTTACATCGTGGCCATCAACATGATAAGTAACCATAGGCAATGTTTCGCCTAAATAAACCAATTTGAATTCCTTCAAGTGGATAACAAGGAATATCAGGATCATTGTTCCCAAAACACCCATCCATCTGGAAGAAAAACTGCTGTTAGAGCCTGGTTGGTTGTAGGCATATCCTTGCGGACGAGCAGCTTTGTTTTTAATTGTAAGCATAGCTCCCCAGATAATATGGCCCAAAATGAAGGCAAAGTTTACCCAGGATACAGTTTGAATAAGTGGATTGGAGGACATAAACTTAGAGTATAAGTTAAATGCCTGTCCATCATCATGATGTAATAATTGAAGATTGCCCATCAAGTGAACAAGTAAAAACGTACATAAAAACAGCCCGGTTAAAGCCATGATTATTTTCCTACCGACACTGGTAGACAAGATTGTGTGTGTGAACCAACTCATTGATTTAATCCTTTTTTATATTTTACCTGAACGATACGTGTTTTTTATTATCTTGCCAAAGTTAATCTCAGACTATAAAGGATGCAACCTAAATTATTATTTGGATATATTCTAAATTAAATAATTATAATCTGAATTACTAACAACCTATTGACATACATTGTTTTGTATAATGATTCTTTCAGATAAAAAAATACGAAAAATTACGTACTCAATTGTACTTTATTTTTTTACCATCTTTTTGGTGTCAGCCACACATATAAAGGCAGGAGAATTTTCTGCAAAGCGAATTTCCAATAATTCACTTACGTATGAAATTACATTGACCTTATATTATAACACATTAAATACAACGGTAGATCCGTCTTCTGTAACTATTAATTTTGGTGATGGAACCAGCGCAAGTGTAAATAGAAATCCCAAGGTTGCCATTGGTAATAATACGACCAGGAACGTTTTTCAGGTCAATCATACTTACAATGGTGTAGGCTCATACATTGTGAATATGAGTGATCAGAATAGAAATGCGAATATTTGGAATATTCCCAATTCGAGTTCCGTTGCTTTTTACGTTGAAATGCAAATTCAGATTAACCCTTTGATCGGTATAGATAATTCCCCGATAATGACCGTACCCCCGATTGATTATGGTAATGTTGGAAAAATATTTACACACAATCCAGGCGCCTACGATCCGGATGGGGATAGTCTTTCGTATGTATTGATTCCTTGTCAAAGCAATATGAATACCCTTATTGTGGGGTATAACGATCCGGCCGCTTCCTTATTTGGCGGTCGAAGTACTCTGGGCGGCCCGGCTTTTGATAATCTGAATCCAACAACCGGAGAATATACGTGGAATACACCAAGTGATTATGGGTCGGATCCCCGGTTTTATAATATTGCCATACGGATAACGGAATGGCGTTACGGAATTGCGATTGGTTATGTGGAGCGTGATATGCAGATTCAGATTTTAGATGTTCCGGACAATCCTCCTAAATTGGTCATTCCTCCGGATCTCTGTATAGAAGCCGGCAAGCTTATTAATGCTACTTTTTCAGCCACCGATCCGGATGGAGATGATGTTGCATTGTCTTATTTCGGTCAGCCATTTGATTCATTGGCAAATAGAGCAACTGCAACCATTACAGGACAGCTAACAACACATCCGGTGGGTACATTCAACTGGCAGACAAATTGCCAGAATGTCCGTCAGCAGCCTTACCTGGTTTTCTTTAAAGCAGCGGATAATTTAACCTATCCACTGGTTGATCTTGAAACCTGGCAAATCTATATCAAAGGACCAAAGATTACAGGTATTACGGCAACGCCCGGTACTACTTCTATGACATTGAACTGGCCACTTTATACATGTAGTGGTAATGCTTCCATTATTAATATATATCGCAGGGATTGCGATTCGATTGCTCCTTCAACAGATTCTTGCAAAACCGGACCTTTGAGCGGTTATACATTGATTGGTACTGCCAAGCCAAATGCGACCTCCTTCATTGACAATAATAATGGTAAAGGATTGGATAAGGGCAAATCCTATTGTTATATTTTAGTTGCTGAATTTCCGGCACCTGGTTATGGCGAAAGTTACCCATCCGATCAGGTTTGTGCAGAATTGAATCAGGATGTTCCTGTCTTTTCTTCTATACTTGTGCAGCAGACATCTATTGCAAACGGACAGGTTTATATGAACTGGTATCAGCCACAGTCCACTTTTGTAACAGGTCCATATACTTATATAATTCAAAGAGGGATCGGTACGAGTCCAACTACTTTTACTACAGTGGCAACCGTTACCGATACTTTTTATACCGATACAAATCTTGATACAAAGAATATTATTTATAGTTATCGAATTCAACTGGTAAACAATAGTCTTTATTCTTCTGTTGTTCCAATTGCTTCTTTAAAAGCTGTCGCTGGGAATGCAACAGTAAGCCTGAGCTGGACTTTAGGAACACCATGGACAACGGATTCGATTCAGTTATACAGAAAGATTGATTCCGAACCTTTTACAAAGATTCAGACTTTTACAAATAATTCCGTTACATCGTATATTGATAATACTGTTACAAATTGTGATACGGTATATTACTATATTCAGCAATATGGTTTTTATTGTGACAAGTTTCTAACCAATATCGCTACTCAAAGTTCTGCGATTGATTCTGTAAGGCCTCTGGATAATAATCCTCCACCAGCCCCAGTCTTAACTGTGAAAGGCTGTAATGGAGATACCTCTATTTATAGAGATCTTTTAAACTGGACGAACTTAGGTAGTCTTAAATGTAATACGATTGATCATTATAATGTATATTTTGCTCCTAATACCAGCAGTGATTTGAATGTTCTTCTGAAACAACAGGATACTACTTATACCTATGTAAATAAGAATACTACAGCGGGCTGTTTTGCTGTTTCAGCAACTAATCTGGCAGGTGTAGAAGGTAGTTTGAGTACAAAGATTTGTGTGGATGATTGTCCATTTTATGAATTACCTAATTTGATAACTAAAAATAACGATGGTAAAAATGATGAAATCATTCCTTTCCCATTTCCACGTGGGGTTGAACACGTGAACTTTTACGTTTACAACAGATGGGGCAATCTGGTTTATTTTAACGATCAGGATATTAATATACATTGGGATGGAAGCACAACGGATGGATATGTCAGTGATGGTGTTTACTATTTCCTGGCCGAGGTTACCTATTTCGGAAGAGAAAATGTAAAGGATAATCAACGGAAAATTAAAGGCTGGATTCAGGTTTTATCCACAGTAAAACCATAATTTATTTTACTGTTATCTTGATAGGAAGTCCCTGAGTATATTATAATCAGGGACTTCCTTTTTTGTTTGGGTATGTGTTTGGGAATTTGTCTTTTAAAGGATAGTTTTGTTGATTCATTCGTTTTAAAAAAAAGAAAATACATATGAAGGCGTACGTTTTCCCTGGTCAGGGTTCACAATTTTCGGGAATGGGAAAAGACCTGTTTCAGAATTCAGTAAAAGCAAAGGAATTATTCCTTCAGGCAAATGATATTTTAGGTTTCGACATAACAAAAATAATGTTTGAAGGAACGGATGAAGAATTGAAACAGACGAATGTTACTCAGCCGGCTATTTTCATTCATTCTGTAATTCTTGCCAAAATAAGTGAAAACTTTAAACCGGAAATGGTTGCCGGTCACTCGCTTGGTGAATTCTCTGCTTTGGTTGCTAATGGAACTTTATCCTATGAGGATGGTTTGAGATTAGTGTATAAAAGAGCAATGGCCATGCAGAAAGCCTGTGAATTGAATCCATCAACCATGGCAGCTGTTCTGGCTTTGGCAGATGATAAAGTGGAGGAGATATGTGCTTCTATAAAAGATGAAGTAGTTGTTGCAGCAAATTATAACTGTCCGGGTCAATTGGTAATTTCAGGAAGTATCAAGGGGATTGAAAAAGCCTGTGAATTGATGAAAGCTGCTGGTGCAAAGCGTGCATTGGTATTGCCTGTTGGGGGCGCATTCCATTCTCCTTTAATGGAACCGGCACGTGTTGAATTGGAAAATGCGATTGTTAATACCTTATTCAGTAAACCAGCTTGTCCGGTTTATCAGAACGTGAATGCTTTACCTTCTGTAGACATTGAAACGATAAAAACAAACCTGATTTCTCAATTAACAGCTCCGGTTCGTTGGACTCAATCCGTGCAGAACATGGTAAAAGATGGTGCCAGTGTTTTTGTAGAATGCGGACCCGGCAAAGTATTGCAGGGACTTGTTAAAAAAATAGAACCTTCGGTTGAAGTAGCAAGTATTTAATATTTCAAAATGGTAAAGGGCAGACAATGTTCTTTACCATTTTATTTTTAATATTTCATAACGGTCAGTTCATCCTGACATCTTTCCAGTAAAGCACTATTACTTACATTAAATACTGGGTGAATATAATCAGCCATAATCTCACACAAAGGAATTAATGTAAATTTACGATCCTGTATATATGGATGCGGGACTTTTAATGTTTTGGTAGCAATAATTTCTGTGTCGAAATACAGGATATCAATATCTATAATTCGGCTTCCCCATTTTTCTATCCGTTCTCTACCGAGTTTTTTTTCTATCCTGAGGCATTCCGTTAATACGTCATCCGGTGATAAATTTGTAGAACAGATAATTACTTTATTTAAAAAATCTGCTTGTTTTTCCATACCCCATGCTTTGGTTTCGTATATGGAAGAAGCTAGAATAATTTCCCCGATTTTTTCTTCAATAAAAAAGCAGGTATTATCAATAGTCAATTGACTGTTTCCCATATTGCTTCCAAGCAATATAACTACCCGGTGTATCCCTTCTGTATTCATAATATCTTTCCAAATATAATTCATTTCTTTGAATGGATGTTTATATTTTCTTGGTGCTTAATTATGCATTTATTTAAGTTCCTTGTTTGTATATTTGGTTTCTTAACATTGAGTCTATGAGTTTTCTTAAACAGGTTTTGGCAGTTATTACAGGATTTATATTGCTCCTTGTAATAGGTTTTATTTTAATGGTTGTGATTTTATCTTCCGGTGGTGATTCTAAAGAAAGTGCGATCAATGGTTCTTCGGTTCTAAAAATAACGCTGGACAAAGAGATTATAGAGCGGGAATCAGATAAATTATTTGATGGAATATTGGACCCGATGGGGTCTTCGGTTTCAAAAATCGGATTGCTGGAGCTTAGAGATGCAGTCAAAGATGCAGCAACGAATCCTAAGATCAAAGGCATTTTACTGGATCTGAAATTACCATCTGCCGGAATAGCAACCTGGAAAGAATTGAGGGATGAATTAATACTCTTTAAAAAATCAGGAAAGTTTATTATTGCTTACGGTGAAATCTATTCTGAAGCATCCTATTACATAGCCTCTGTTGCCGATGAGATTTATCTTCCTGAATCCGGTGCGCTGGAGTTTAATGGCATGGGTGTACAAATGCTGTACTTTAAAAATCTATTGAGTAAAATAGGGGTGAAGACAGAAGTTTTCCGAGTTGGTAAATTTAAAAGTGCTGTTGAACCTTTCACGAACGATCACATGAGTGATGAAGACAGAGAGCAGGTTCATAAATACATTAATTCATTGCACGGAGTTATGTTACATGATATATCTGCTTCCAGAAAAATCTCTTTTGCTCAGCTTAAATCTATTTCAGATTCCATGCTTGTGCGTAATGCGTATGATGCGAAAAAATACGGATTGATTACGCATGTTGCTTACTACGATGAATTGCTTACGTCATTGAAAACTAAGTTGAAACTGGATAAAGATCAGGAAGTAAGTTTCATTTCATATAAAAAGTTATTGAGTCATAAAGAAGAGGCAAAAAGTAAGGATTCGGAAAAACGTATTGCCGTATTGTTCGCAAATGGTGAAATACACACAGGCAAGGGTACTGGTGAGTCTATCGGATCAGAATCTTTTATAAATACATTGAAGAAACTTCGTGAGGATAAAAAAATCAAAGCAATTGTATTGCGTATTAATTCACCGGGAGGAAGTGCCTTGGCTTCTGACTTGATATGGAGAGAAATTGTATTAACACGAAAAGTGAAACCCGTAATTGCTTCTATGTCGGATGTAGCAGCATCCGGAGGGTATTACATTGCAATGGCTTGTGATACCATTGTTGCCTCGCCGGCCAGTATTACCGGTTCTATTGGTGTATTTGGTTTGCTGATGAATACGGAAGATTTGTTAAATAATAAATTAGGAATTAATACCGATCGGGAAACTACTGGTTTGTATTCGGATATTGGTTCTTTAACAAGACCGGTGACGGATGCTGAACGAATCATTATTCAGAATGAAGTAAATAATATTTATACTACTTTCCTGAAGAAAGCCGCTGAAGGTCGCCATACCAGTGTTCAGAACATCGAACAATATGCTTCCGGCAGAGTATGGTCCGGTGCTGATGCAAAAGACGTTAAATTAATTGATGTATTTGGTGGAATGAACGAAGCTATAACCATAGCAGCAGCTAAGTCGAAACTATCAAACGATTATGAATTGGTTTTCTATCCGGAATTGAAAAATCAGGAATTAATAGAAATTGTCAATTCAATCACTGGTGGCGATGATGAGGAAGAGGCAACCATCAAAACGTTGGGTGAGTATTATTCTTACTATAAAGTATTACAATCCCTGCCATCGAAACAAGGTGTTCAGGCACGATTACCGTATTTGATGGAAATAAAATAAGTAACTACGTTTCGTTGATAAAGATTCACACCCCTCCAAGGGTTCTATCAACGTATCATTATCATTATACTATATAGCGAATGATTGACAAAACCCTTGGAGGGATTTAATTTATAGTGCTGTAAAATAGAGGCTTATATTGGAATATATACTGCTATCAATATTTCCTTTATATTTGTAAAATAGCTTTGTTAGAAAATGACACAAATTCGTAATAACTGGACAAAAGAAGAGATTTCTGAAATTTATAATAGCCCTGTATTGGATTTAATGTACAGAGCAGCTACCGTTCATAGAGCGTTTCATGATCCTCAGGAAGTACAGGTTTGTACTTTATTATCCATCAAAACAGGGGGATGTCCCGAAGATTGCTCCTATTGTCCGCAGGCAGCCAGATACCATACCGGTGTGAAGGTTGAAAAACTGATGGAAGTAAGTGAAGTATTGAATTCTGCTTTGAAGGCAAAAGAGTCCGGTAGCACACGCTTTTGCATGGGTGCAGCCTGGAGAGAAGTTAGAGATAATAAGGATTTTGATAAAGTATTGGACATGGTTAAGGGAGTTAGTACCATGGGTATGGAAGTGTGTTGTACCTTGGGAATGCTGACACCGGAGCAAGCTGAAAAATTGAAGCAAGCAGGCTTATATGCCTATAATCATAATCTCGATACGAGTGAAGAGCATTATGATAAAATTATCTCTACCAGAACATATGATGATCGTCTTGAGACTTTGGATAACGTGCGTAAAGCAAAGATATCCGTGTGTTCAGGCGGTATCATCGGAATGGGTGAAAGTCATGGCGATCGGGTAGGGATGTTGTATACCTTATCCAACTTACCTGAACATCCGGAGTCTGTACCGGTAAATGCATTGGTTCCGGTAGAAGGAACACCTTTGGAAGATCAGCCAAGAGTATCTATATGGGAAATGGTTCGAATGATTGCTACGGCCCGAATCATTATGCCTAAAGCAATGGTACGTTTGTCTGCCGGGCGAGTACGTATGAACACAGAAGAACAAGCTTTATGTTTTCTGGCAGGTGCTAATTCTATTTTTGCCGGAGATACATTATTAACAACTCCTAACCCTGAAGTAAATGCCGATAAAGAAATGTTCCAGGTATTAAATCTGAAACCAAGAAAAGCATTTAAAGATGGTGAAGAAGCTTTTAAATTGGAACAGATTCCAAGTGCAGTGTTGAAATAAAGATATTCATCTCATCAAATGAAAAAGACCTGCTTTAACAGGTCTTTTTTTTATGATATACTTGAAAGGTTTTCGATCAGGCTTTTTTCCATTTTATTGAACAGCCGATTGCTTTTGTCTCTTTTGAGCTGACATCTTTACCTGATAGTAATTCATCAACAGCATTTTCCAGGTATTTAACTTTTACAGCTTTTGCATCCTGAGAATTATCATCAATGGCACCAACATATTTTACGATCAAATCAGAGCCACTTTTCTGCAATAGGTAAATATGCGGAGTACGCTGCGCACCATATGTTTTAGCGGTAGCTTGTGTTTCATCATATAGATAAGGGAACGTAAACCCTTTTTGCTTGGCACGAACTTTCATGTTTTCAAAGGAATCATCCGGATAACTCGCGGCGTCATTGGGATTAATAGCTATTACCGGATAACCTTTGGGTGCATATTTTTTGTCCAGTTCTTCAATACGATCTTCGTAGGCTATGGCATAAGGGCAATGATTGCAAGTGAAAACGACTATAAAACCTTTGGCTGTTTTGTAATCTGTCAATGAAACGAATTGATCGTTAATATTCTTTAATTTAAAATCGGAAGCCTTATCTCCGGCTTTATAACCGGTAGGTACAGAGTCATTAGGATTGGTAATAAAACTTGCCATGATCATACTGCCCAGTACAATTACTGCTGTTGTGATTAAGTTGTGATTCATACTTATATGGTTTAGGGTTGAATTATGGATTGTATTTTTTGTTTTAGTTCCTCATAGGAATATTTTCCTTCGCGAAAGGATAATTGTTTTGATTGCAATGTAAATATCGTAGCAGGTATTGAGCCCGACCATTCTTTTGAAACAGCATTGATCCATACGTTAGCATCTGTCTGGTCCAATACAAAAACAGGAGATTGAATATTGTTTTTTTGAATGTATGGTTTTAATTGGATGTCAATTTTTGATTTGAAATCCATACTTACCAAAATAACTTTTACTTTTTGGTTTTTATATTCTGCATTAATACGTTCAAATTCCGGTAGCTCTTCTATACAAGGTTTACACCAGGTTGCCCAGAAGTTTACAATACGAAGTGTATCGTCCTGCTTGTATATAATCTTTTCTAATTGCTCAAATGTGATGTATGGAACATTCTGAGCGAATGAAAATACTGAGGATAAAAAAAGGCTCAGGACTAGTAAATATTTCATACAACAATTCTTTTTTTATGCTGTTTATTTGGTTGACCTCCTGCAGAATTTATGGAGTAGGGAAATTAATTAATGCAATAACGATTATTCAAATCAATTAGTACAGAAAAAACAATCTTATGTGGGAACAATACAACATGTTCTTTAGCTGTTAAAAACGTAACCGCACAATATTTAAAATAAATAGTAAAGGTCCTGGTTTAAACAGGACCTTTAATTATTTAAGCTTTGGCTTTTGTTGCTTTCTCTTTCTTTACAGCTTCAGGTTTTACTGCTGTTACAGTTTCTCCTGCTAACGTATTGGAAAGTTGTGCGGCTTTGTTCCTTTTGTTTTTAGGACGGTTATTCCCAAATGAACCTTGAAACAATTTTCCTTTTTTGCTTTTTTTATCACCGTTTCCCATAAGACTGTATTTTTTTAAGTGTGTTCTTTGTAAACTTAACATTAACTTATGGTAAAACTTACAAAGTTTTATTTAATATGTCAATACCTGGTTTGATTTGAAATATTTTGTTGTCGTTCTCCAGATTTCAAAATCCCTGAATTATATAATATAAAATGAATTCAAAAAGCTGTATGATTGATCATGGATCTTTTTATACAAAATCATCCCAAATTCATTGAAATCATTTATATTCACGGAAAATTAATTCTACCTTAATCTTAACAGCAATCAATTTATGAAACGGATAATTGGTCTTTTTTTTACATTATGTACTGTTTTTGAGTATGGTTATGCGCAAACAGACGGTGCAGCAACATTTGAACAAACAGACAAAGGCTCACATTTAGCTGGAGGTACAATAAGTATGAGTGGAACAAATGCAAACTCAACGAATTCGTTTAATGCAAATTTAAATCCGAACTACGGCTATTTTGTAGCCAACAATTTAGCAATAGGTGGGGTTTTGTCTTTGAATTATTCATATACAAAAGCTCTTCAAACAAACTTAGGTACGCTATCACCATTTGTTCGCTATTATTTCGGGCCACCTAAAACGGCTATGTTTTTTGCTTATGGTTCTGCTGGTGGTGGATTTAGTAACGTTGATAATCAAGCCAGTAATACGAATACTCAAAAAACAGTTGGCTTGTTTAATTATGCTGTTGGGCCTGGTTTTGATTACTTTGTGAACAAACATGTTGCATTCGAAGCTCTTGCTACTTTTGGCGGAAGAAAAGATTATCAATCGGCATCAACAGGCTTTAACAACAGTCTTAATTTATTGATTGGTTTACAGGTTTTCTTTTAATTGTTATTGTATACAGACATGAAAAATAAAATATTTAAGAAGGCCTATAAGGTATTGTTCCTTGGGGCGATATTGAGCTTATTTGTTGGTTGTCATGGCAATTACTCTAATAATGCGGTATCACCAAGTCAATTATCATTTAGCACTTACTATGGCGGACCAACGAATTATAATCAGGGAGCACTTGTTTATAATATCAGCTATTCAGGATATTATGGATATTCGAATTACCAATACTATGAAGTTAGCATTAGTGGGCTAGGTGTATATGATCTTCCGTATGGTTCCAATCAATTAACGATTCCTTATTTATGGCCGGGTACGTATTCTTTTCAGGTACGTCTTATGAATAATGGATATGTACAGGAATATATATCCGGTGTCGCTTATGTTTATACAAACTACACAACAACAGTAGTGAACGCATATCTCTGATATAGCATGAGCTAAAACAATATTTAAATTCTTTAAAGGCAGCTACAATCTCAGTGTAGCTGCCTTTTTTTATACAGCAAAAATTCCTAATTGCCCTTTATTTGTTCGTACAAAAAGATCGCTTCGTAATCGGGGGAGATCTCTATCTGCCAAATACTTCTTATACGATACGCTGAATAAATCTTTAATAATAGCAGCGATAGCTCCTTCTCCCTTCATTCTGGTACCATACCTGCTATCATTCAGTGAACCTCCATGGCATTCCTTAATCTGATTCAACACTTTCTCTGCTCTATCCGGATATACCTTTTTAATCCAGTCTTCAAATACAGGACCAATTGCACCATTTAAACGAACGATGGTATAGGCAGCAGATCGCGCCCCAGCATCTGAAATCTGTTTCATAATCTGAGGAATCTCATGATGATTAATTCCTGGAATAATAGGCGCAATCATAACATTTACTGGTATACCTTCTTTTGATAGGGCTTCAACTGTTTTTAACCGTTGGGAAATGGCTGATGCTCTCGGCTCCAGCTTCTGTCTTATTTCATCGCGTGCCGATGTGATCGAAATACTTACATTAACCAATTGCTGTTGTGCAAGGTCCTTAATGATATCAATATCGCGGGTGATGAGATGATTCTTAGTGATCATACTTACCGGATGCTTAAAGGTTTGAAACACCTGCAGAATCTGTCGGGTAATGCCCATTTTACGCTCAATAGGCTGGTAGCAATCAGTATTACCAGAAAGCATAATCGGTCTTACTTCCCAATTCGGTTTTTGAAATGTTTTGGCTAACACGGCTGCTGCATTTCGCTTAACAATGATTTTCTTTTCGAAATCCATTCCGGCATTAAAACCCCAGTATTCATGAGAATTCCGTGCATAACAATAAATACATCCATGTTCGCAGCCCTGATACGGATTCATTGAATAGGTTAAACCCAGATCCGGACTATCAATTTTATTGACAATCTGTTTGGCATGTTCAAATAAATATTGGGTAGGACCATTTACATCAGTATATTCATCAATTCCTTCAGCATGCTCCAGCACAATTTCCTGGGCATGAAAGCGGCTTTTGGCCTGTATTTGAGCACCGCGGCCTTTTATGAACTCTTCATGATCTTCCATATGTTGAAAAAGAATTTATATTTGTAAAAATACTAATTAAAATAGCAAATACTAAAATATTTAGTATAATTGTTAATTTGAAAATTAATTCCTGAATTTTGTTCGTAAGTTAAGTTATGAATTACAACAATAAATATTAATAGGAACAAACGAACCTAGTTGGAGTTTTAATGGTTTTAAAATATATAGAATGATTCTAAATTGATAGTATTATACGTATATTGGGTGTACATTATATATACAATATAGCTTTCAATAAATTGAATATTAATTAATTATAAATTATTATTTGTAATTAATTTTGTAATAAAAATATAGCATTAATAAATAGATAGCATTTATATAGAAAAGTATATAATTTGAAAGGATGTTTCATTTAGTTGAACGATGAATAGAACAGTTTTACTAATAAAACGTAGAGGAAAGCTAATCAACAATAAGGGAAGCATTAATTAACCAGTTAATCAACTTATTTTCATGAATAAAAAAATTGATAAGCAACCAGAAGAATTTCTTAAAATAAATTATAAGGGTAAATCTGCTAAAGTTCTGCTTAGATTAATAGGGCTTGAGGATCATGAATATAAAATATGTTATATCCCATCCCTTGAGTTATCATCTTATGGCAATACATTCGATGAAGCAAAAAAGATGATGAATGAAGTATTACATGATTTTTTTGAATGCTTATTTAAATTGCCTGAATATGAAGTTGTTAAGGAGCTAAATAAATATGGTTGGAAAAGAAAATCAAACATTTTGAAAAAAGAATTTGAAAACACATCTCCCTTTATTGATAAAGATGGAATATTGAATAATTTCAACTTACCTAAAGAAACTAAAATAAAAGAAGAGTTTATTAGTTTGTAGATGGGAGATAATAGACCAATAAAAACAATTTGTTGGATTAAATTTTTAAAGTCAAGAAATTGTACTCCCGGTAAGGGAACAAATCATACTAAATGGAAATGTCCTAATTGCTGTAGATCAATAATTTTTAGAGAAGCAGACAAAGAACTTCCATTTTTTCATGTAAGAACAAATCTTCAAACTATGGGAATTTCAATTGATGAATTTCTTAAATGGATAGAAGAAAACTGTTAAGGTGAAGTATTGAAACAAAAAAAAACTTAATAATAAGTTTTTTTTTGTTTAGTCTGATAATTTCATAATATCTATATATTCATTGGTCTTTGGGCTAATGCTGCTTCCATTGCAGGTGTTACTTTTTATGTTTTGTGTATTCTTGCAAAGTTGTAATATACAAAGTGCAAAGCGATAGCATGACAATGGTTTTAAAAAATTAGTTTTTCAAATCACTAAAAATATTTTTTTACATCGACAATCCATTTGGGGATAGCCAGCATCAGATAAATGGCTAAACAAACGAAAGGAACAAGAACAACAAAAACAAGCGGATGAAATTCCCACATTAACCAGGAACAAGCCAGAATAATACTGATACTAAAAAGATAACTAAGGGTAGGGGCAATAAAAAAAAGAATACGAGCCGGGATAAAATATTTGGACTTCTGAAAGCTTTCTTTCCGTTTCAAAAAGAGTTCATATTCCTTCTCCTCTTCTTCTCCTCTTCTTCTTTTTTCTATTTCCTTCCATTGGGAATAGGTAAGGAGTTGTTCCGAATTGGATATAAGTGACAGATCGTAGATGTACCGTTTGTTGGCATCCATGAGCGTCTCATAGGCCTGTCTGAGAATCAGAAAATGCATATTCGAACTGGAGCTAAGATTTGTATCCGGATGATAAAGCTTTGCTTTGCTGCGATACGCTTTCTTTATCTCCGGAATGCTTGCTGTTCTGGGTATTTCCAATATTTCATAGTAATTACCTGAAGCCATAAGATAAGAATGTTATACAAGGTAATGGCTGCAGCGGACAAATTCCAACATTGAAAGAAGAAAAATTTAAAAATGCCTGAGAAATGAATTTTTGCCAGCAGTTACAATTTAAAGAATATGAAATCAAAACAGCTTTAGAATATCCACCTTAACTGGCACTTCCAATCAACACTACTTTTTGAGGAAAAGTATGAAAGATCTGTACCATTGTTTATCATTGGTTGTGTCAAAGCTCCCTTTATCCACAGATCAATTCCTTTTACCAATTTGTATCTTACAATAATCATCGGGTGTAAGGCTTTCCCATTATAAGCCGGTATATAAAAACTATATGGAACATCAGGTTCATAGGCATAGAGGCGTACGTTATAATCTTCTATATCATAAATCATCCAGCGTAAGGTAATTTGATACTTTCTTTTTCGGTAAATCAGATCCTGCGCAAAAAGATAACCAGTAAAATGCGTTTGATAATGTGCATAGGAACCCCATTGCATACGTGTTCGCAGTGTAAGCGAGAGTGATACAATATGTTCCAGATAGAGTATGCTCGTTGATTTTTGTGTTGGTTCGGTAATCAGACTAGTACTTACATTCAGGTATTTTTTTTCGTATCGATATTGGAAATAACATAGCGTTTTTTTGGAAGGTTTATATTCAACCCTGAAAAAATATTCTTCTCCATCACTGGGTATATGGATCCGATATTTTAACCAGGGGAAAACAAACAGATCCGCATAGGCATGAATACTCCATTCTTTCTTCGGCCGTATTTTTATTCCAAGATACATTCCTTTTTCATTTGTAACAGTTGTGTTTTCACCAAATGCCTGTGCATAGGGGCTATTGTATTCCTTCGAATAATTTCTGTATAAAATCGAAAGATCACTCTTTTTGTTTAGTGCTAATAATGCTCCTGCCAATATGCTTTTACCATTCGTATTACAAATAGCAGCTTCACTGAATAGAACAAGGTTTTGGAAATGCCATTGAAGATCAATGGACGTTCCATAATAGTTTTTCCCATGTATATAGAATTGATTATAATAACTGTTATCGGGTTGTATATTGTAGGATACATGTCTATGCAGAAAAGTATTCCCGATGGAAAAATGTTTATTCACAAATCGTGCATGATAGCCATATAATGCAATCGGAATATTTTTTCTATGTGCTAATTCTGTTTCTGTTCGATGATAACCCGTCTGCGTAATCGATTTTATATAAGGATCCTTGTCTTTGGAATAAATAACGGCATCTTCATGTGTGTAAGACATAAATCCAGTTAGAAAAATATTTTTTGAAAACTGATAGGTACTGCTAATGCCTGTTAACCTGGCATATTCCGAAGTACTTCCCACAGGTAAAATAAGACTGCCGGCTTTGCGCAAAGTGGTTATTGTTTCAGAGCCTTTGCCGGGGTAAAAACCTCCTCCCATTAATAAGCCCTGACCGAATTGAAGTCTGTATGTACCAATTGTTACTTGCTTCCATTTTCTGGACGGATAATATTGTACATACCCATTCCAGCTATCAAACCCATAATAGGATTGTTGGGGCTTCCATATTAACTGTTCGCCAGCATCTTTCTTCATACTAAACGCAATGCGCATTTTATTCGAAATGCTGGTTTGAAAACGTATGGATAATTTATCTGAATGGCCAGTCCAGTTTTTGGGACTACCCGGCTTCTCTGGTGTGTAACAAATCAATAACATACTGCGATCACTTCCGATTATATTCTTAGCAATATTCCATTTTGCAATATTCTCAGATATTGTAAAGCAGGACTTAATCCATAAAAATGTTTCTTGATTAATCGATGGTAATACCTGAAGCTCGTAGATATTTAAAACTGGTCCATACTGCGAGATATAATCCATAATTTCTTTTATCTGAGTCTCTGAAAGAAAACCAAGACTTAGCAGCGTATTCTCATCTGCATGATTGAGATTTATTGGATTCTTAATGTATTCAGAAAAATTCTCCGCAGCATCACTATTCGTTTGGATCAAATCTTCATTCGAACTCATTTGTTCAATCATACTGCTTTCTTCCAAACTGTTCTGTGCAGGAAGAATTATGGAAAGAAGAAATAGAAATACTAAATGAACGAATTTCATTTCTTCTTATTAATTCCGATGAGTAAAGAGAGTTGATGTCTGTATCCCAATGGATATTGCCAGGAAATGCTATAATCAATCAACACTTTTTTTGTAGCGAAACCTATACCTCCATTCAATCTCATAGGCTTTAACATTACACCGGAGCGGAGATATACGTATGTATGAATATGATATTCCAGACCCATTCTCAGATTCACCGGCTGAATGCTTTGCTTCACCATATCTCCATAAAAAAGAACTTGTCTGGAAAGTTTATACAGTATTCCTGCTTTTACTTCCAGCGGAATATTTTGTACAGTATGTTGCGTATTGCTGATATTGAAAATATGCAGGCCCAGTTGCAATGATTTATTGACGGACATTGTTCCGCCAATATTCAGAATGGGATTGATTTCCCTGAAATGCTCGCCTGCAATGCGCTGCCAGAGAATAAAGCTAGCTGATAAACTATATATGCGAATGGCATGAGCAATGTGAATGCCGATCTGCTGATCGTTGAACCATTGGTAGCCTTGTTTATTGACATGTATTCCCAGAACAAAGGAGCGTTTTACCGGAATAATAATACCGGCAGATAGACTTCTGATCTGATTGATTCCATATAAATATTCATCGCTTACCATTAAACGATAAGAAGATATCCGACTTATTCCTGCCGGATTGTTGAATAAGGACCAACAGCTTGAGTCTGCAATTCCAGCATTTGCAAGTCCTCTAGCTCTGGCCCCTAAACAAAAATCCTGTGCATGGATATCCATGCAGATCAAAACCATCAGAAAAACCAATGGTGCAATAAAAAATTTCATAGCAATGGTGAAAGATCTCCTAAGTAAAGCTTTTTTGAAAGAGGGATGAAATCATTGAAAAATTCCTTAACGAATGTTAACCAGATATATAGCTTTTTCTAAATTTCTTAACAGATGTAAAATAGTTGAAATACTTTTTTACAAAAGATGGCAATCCATTCAAATTATTCAGAATAAATTAAGCCATGCATTATTTAACCACTAAGCCTAAAATCTATAGCTTGAATCTTCCTTCTTTTTTTGTATTTTTCTATTCAAAAGTACAATTATTCCCTTTTAACATATGTTTCGATATTTCTTATTCTTCTTAATGCTTCCTTTTTCATATTTGCTGAAGGCGCAAGACACAAAAGAATATTACGATAATACAACCATTGTCAAGGCAGAAGGTCTGCTATTGAATGGTCAGAAAACGGGAATATGGAAACTCTATTATCCAACGGGCCTTCCTCAGGGTGAAGAATCCTATGCTGGCAATCAATTGAATGGTAAAGTAATCTTTTTACATCCCAATGGTAAAACTTCTTTGGAAGGTACCTTTGTGCAAGGTAATGAAGATGGGCTCTGGAAAGAGTTTTATAATAATGGACAGATTTCTGTTCAAACTACCTTTACTGCCGGAATGAGAGATGGTGCGTATAAAGAATTTTATGCTAATGGTAAACCATCTATCGATGGTTACTTTAAAAAAGATTTGAAAGACAGCACCTGGAAGGAATATTATCCGAGTGGACAAATTAAAATCGATGGTTTCTATACTTCAGGATTAAAGATTGGTGATTGGAAGGAATATTATGAAAACGGAACCTTATATCATCAGGCATTTTATAAAGATGGAAAAATAGAAGGACCTGTTTTCTGGAATCATGCAAATGGCAAAAAGAAAATTACAGGTCAGTATATCGCTGGTAAAATGGATGGTGAATGGATCGATTATTATTCAGATGGTAAAACAGAATCGATCGCACATTACAAAGATAGCCTGGAAGATGGTACGTTTGAAGAATATGCAGCAAGCGGTACTCCAACATTTAAGGGATCTTATAAAGAAGGAAAACCAAATGGTACATGGATTTATTTTTATGATAATGCATCCGGTGGCAAAAAAAGTGTTGAAATATGGGACATGGGACTTTTACAATCTGCACCTGAGTATTATGATCAAGTAGGTGTAAAATTAAATCCTGGTAATGTAATCGGAGGGACCGGTATCCGGTATTACTATTATCCAAAGGGAATAAAGATGATGGATGTTCCGTATAAAAATGGGAATGAAGAAGGTAAGGCGATTAGTTATTATGAGAATGGAAAAGTAAAAACAGAAGTGTCATTTGTAAGCGGGATTCAGGACGGAATGACAAAAGAATATTATTCATCCGGTGTGTTGGCTGCTGAAACAAATTATAGCCATGGAAAAGAAAATGGATTGTTTAAGAAATATGATAAGGATTCAAAACTGAGTATTTATGGTTACTACAAGGATGGACAAGAGGATAGCTTGTGGTTTGAATTTCATCCGAATGGACATGTATTTACAGAAGGATATTATATCAACGGATTGAAAGAAGGGGAGTGGTTAGAGCATTATGAGACGGATACCCTGGCTGCAAAAGGAAGTTATGAGCATGGCAAACCTGTTGGATTATGGGTTGAATATTATGAGAACGGAAAGAAATCTTCTGAAGGATATTATGTAGAAGGTAAAAAGGAAGGTATCTGGAAAAGTTATCATCAAAATGGGAAAGTTTCTATGGAGGGTAATTTTGTCCAAGGCTATGAAGATGGTCCATGGAAAATTTATTTTGATAATGGGCGGATGAATCAGGAAGGTTCTTATTCAATGGGTAAAGAAGTTGGGATATGGAAAGAATATCATCCGAATGGCAAGCTGGAATCGGAAGGAGCTTATGAAAATGGACTGGAAGAAGGCAAGTGGAAAAATTACTGGAACAATAGCATGCTTATGTCTGAAGAGACGTATTCGAAAGGCCGCTTGATTTACGTTGGAGATATTTATGCTATAACTGGTTCCAAGTTAAACAAAGGGACGTTTAAAGATGGCAATGGAATACTGAAGAATTATTACTCAAGCGGTAAAGTTTCCGCAGAAGGAAACTTTAAGAATGGTTTGCCGGATGGTCAGTGGAAATACTATCACTTGAACGGATTTTTATCCGGAGAAGGTCAAATGGTTAATGGTTTGCGCCAGGGGCATTGGAAGTTTTATACCGATGCTGGTTTATTGGAAGCAGAAGGTGATTATACCGATGATGAAATAAGCGGTATCTGGAAATATTACGATCAGGGTAAATTGATTCGTATTCAGAATACAGACCTTGACGATGAAGAATAATCATGATAAAAACTTCAATAAGTATATTGTTTGCCTTGGCGCTTGGTTTTACAATACAGGCGCAGGATACTATCGTTGAGAAATATTCCAATGGAAGGATTAAAAACAAAGGCGTAATGAAAAATCAGCTGCGTGAAGGCGAATGGTTTTTTTATTATCCGAATGGGAAAATTTCAGCAAAGGAAACATATTTAAATGATCAGCTGCATGGTAAAGCCTGCTATTACGATACCCTAGCACATCTTACCGGAATCGAACAATGGAAATTTGGTATAGAGCAGGATAGTGCCTGGTATTATCATTCCAATGGTCAGGTTAAACGTGCCGGTAAATACAATTACGGTATGTATATAGGAGAGTGGCATACATACTATGAAAATGGCAAGTTGAAAAATGTTGGTTCGTACGTGAATGGAACACCCAATGGGCTTTGGAAGTTTTATACTGAGAAAGGTATTCTATCCGAAGAATACACGTATGTAAATGGTGCCCGAACAGGTCCTGCTAAGTTGTATACAAACAAGGGAGCATTATATTCGAGTGGTAATATGATGAATGATCTTGCCATTGGACAATGGACGTATTTTTCAGGAAATGGAAAGGTTAAAAAAGTAATTACGTATTAAAACAGAATAATTATTCTGTTTTAATACGTAATTATCATATCTATGTTAATTTAATGTCGCTGTATGCGTTACGCCTAAATAATACGTTTTAGGTTTAATGATAAACGGCAATGTTCCTGCAGCGAACAGTAACGCTCCACCGCCAATATATCTTCCTCTCGGCTCATTATAGGTATCTGTGAGTGCACCTGATCCAAGCATAAGATATGCGCCTGCAAGAATAGATAAGGAACCTACAACCTGCGAAGCTTCATGTATACTGCTAAGTTTTCGGATGCTGTAAATGTCTTTTAGCGTAGTTTCAACGAGATTATTTGGTGCTTCTTCATTTGGTAGAAAAAGAACAATAATACTATCATTTATGATATTTTGAATTCTGGCCTTTTCAAAATCCGAATCTTCGCTGGGTTTATAATGAAATGTTTGTCCAATACGGAATACCTTTACTTTCCCGTTTCTTTTATTAGTGAGTTCAATCGTTTTTTGGCTATAGGCTGTTACGGAAAACAGAACACAGATTAATACACAAATATGTTTTACAAATCTCATAGAAATACTTTTCTTACAAAAACACCAATTTATGTTTTTAAATTAATACTAATTACTGAAAATAAGTAACGAAATGTTGAAAATCAGCCCGAAAGTTTAAATTTTCAGCCGGGAACTTCCTCTTTTAATTGTTTCAAATAGATGGAACGGTATAGTCCATCGCGCTGAATTAATTCTTCATGTGAACCACTTTCCATGATTTTGCCTTCATCCAGAACCAGGATTGTATCTGCTAATTTTACTGATGAAACCCTATGTGAAATGATAATGGTGCTTCTGTCTCCTAAAACCATTTTCAGATTCGTCAAAATAGTATCTTCCGTTTTTGTATCAACAGCAGACAAACAATCATCCAGGATAAATAAACGTGGATTTCGAATAACAGCCCGGGCCAGTGACAAGCGTTGTTTTTGTCCGCCAGACAAGGTAATTCCTCTTTCTCCTAATATTGTATCCAGTCCATTCGGAAATTGCTTAATGGAGTCATATAAATCTGCAAAGATGGCTGCTTCTATAATTTGTTCTTCGGTTACATTATCAAAACCGAAGGCTATGTTGTTGCGAATGGTATCAGAGAATAAAAATACATCCTGCGGTACAAATCCAATCTGACTTCTTAAATACTGCAAATTAAAATCAGTGATATTGGTTTGATCGATTTTTATTTCTCCGCTGCTGGTATCATACAACCTGCAAAGCAGAGAAGCAATGGTCGATTTTCCGGAACCGGTGTTTCCGATGATAGCCAGTGTTTCTCCGGGGTAAGCTTTAAAACTGATGTGTGAAACAGCTTGTATACCGGTATCGGGATAAACAAACGATACATCTTTAAATTCAATTTCACCTTTAATAACGTGCGACAATTCCTTGCCCTTAATAAGCGTGTTTTTTTCTTTCAGAAATTGATTGATACGTCCTTGCGATACTTCAGCACGTTTTATCATAACCGTAATCCAGCCCAAAGATGTGACCGGCCAAGCGAGCTTATTCAGATAGAAGATAAATTCGGCGATGTTTCCGTTGGTTATCCCGGTGTTGGCAATTACTTTTTCGCCGCCAATCCATACAATCAAAATGATGGAAGCACCAATCAGCATAACCATAATCGGGAAGAACAGCGCATTGACAACAGATAGCCGAATGGATTTATTCTTATATTCATTGCTTTGTTGTTCAAACTGGCTGGTCATATTATTTTCCCGCACAAAGGATTTGATAACCCGTATCCCTGAGAAGGTTTCCTGGACAAGCGAAGATAAATTTGACATGCTGTGCTGTATTTCCTCTGAATGCTTGGTTATAATATTCTGAACCGTATAGATGCTTAAGACCAGAAACGGTAAAGGTATCAATGTGTAAAGGGTCAGTTCCGGACTAACAGAAACCATAATAGGCACCGTTACAATAAAAATGGCAAACAAGTTCATGCCGTACATGATGGCAGGACCCAGGTAATTCCGTACCTGATTGACATCTTCGGAAATACGGTTCATAATATCACCCGTATTATTTCTTTTATAAAAGCTTACTGGCAGTTGCTGATAGTGATTATAGATTTCATTTTTCAGATCATATTCAATTCTTCTGGATGTTCCAATAATGATTTTTCGTTGGAAGTATAAGAATACGCCGCTAAATATGGTTAAGCCAAGTATTTTCAGAACCAGTATACTTATGTTCCAGCTGAATTCACTCTGAAGGGCATCTTTTTCAGAACCTTGTGCCTGCTTTAGAAGCGGCAGTGATTTTTCCAGATAGTCAATGGTTTCTCTAATGACGGGCCCTTGGTAACTCCCGAAAATGTTGTTCAGAAACACGAATAGAATACCCGATAAAAGGTAATATCTGTACTGGTAAAGGTATTTATTTAGGTGATTAAGTGCTCTGTTGCCCACAATATGTATGTTTCAATTCAAATATCGATTGGAATCCTTTTGCAAAAGGAGTATCTTTGCATTTCATTACAAAGTAAAGAATTTCTGATTCTTTGTTATAACATTATTTATTCTTGTTAACATATTCGCAGAAAAATAGTTCTGTGATTTAAACAACGTTCTTTAAAAGATATGCTGAATAGGAGAATTCTACGGGTGAAAGTAATGCAATCTTTATATGCATTATATCAAACGAAAGTATCAAATTATCATCTGGGGTTGGAAGAAGTTAATGAAGTTTTTGCCCCCGATCTGATGTCACCTGATGTACAGGATCTTCCTAAGCTCGATCAAAAGAAAAAGTTGGCCAGCGCTCTTTACGAATCATTTTTTGATAAACAGGATACTGCTTATCTGAATCAGGAACCCGATATCCGCAAAGCTGTAACAGAAGCCATCAATCATTACCACAACGCTAATACAAAAGATATACAGCATTTTCAGAAAATGTTATTGGAAGATGTTGCAAGGGTTGAGACGATGTATAAATTGGTTTTGTTTACATCCATTCGCCTTGCAGACATAGCGGAAGCGGATGCGAAAGAAGGCATTCACACGGTTGTAAAAAGTGAAGTGCCGGAACATTTTTATAAGCTTAAATACAATCCGATACTGCTCACACTTGAAAAAAATAAATCATTAAGACACTTTGTTGAAAAACATAAATTAGATCCTCCGGTTGATCATTTGAAAACCGTCTATAAAAAGAATATCAAAAAAGATCCTTTGTATATTGAATATCAGACGTTTCCGGTAAGCGATTTTGAGAAAGACAAAGAGATTGTTCTGCATTTGGTAAAGACCTATTTATTTAAAAACGAACAGTTGGATTCCTTCTGGGAAGATCTTGATTACAACTGGACCGAAAATGATGAAGCCATCAGAAGTCTTACTTTGAAGGCTATAAAAGGGATTGATAAAAACACAGATGAAAATTATGAATTACCTTCTCTATCCCCAAATTGGGAGGATGATAAAGAATTCATGCTGGAACTTTATAAACTTTCCACCGATTTTGATTCCGAAGCAGAAAAACTGATTACGGAGAAAGTACAAAATTGGGATATAGAGCGCCTTGCTTTAACAGATCGGATTATCCTTAAAATGGCACTTACAGAAATGGTTAAATTTCCGAATATTCCTGTTAAAGTAACTATTAATGAGTATATTGAATTGTCTAAATCCTACAGCACACCTAAGAGTAAACAATTTGTAAATGGTTTGCTGGATACGATTTCCATTGAATTACAAAAAAATGGCTTAATCAATAAAAGTGGCAGAGGATTGCTGGATAATAAATAAGGGTTTGAGATTCTAAATCAATCAACTAAAATATGTCTGCTGAAAATAAAGGTAATAACGGTCTTTTATGGGGCTTTTTAGCGGGTATTGCGGCCGGAGCATTGTTAGGCATATTATATGCTCCAGACAAGGGATCAAATACCAGAGCTACATTAAAATTCAAATTGGCTAAGTATAAAGAAAAGTTGATTGAATTTATTTCAGAACTGGAAAGGGAAAAATCAGAAATACATACTGAAGCCAAGGCAGAATCCAGAAAAGTTGTTGACGAAGCAAAACAATCGGCAGAAAAATTACTGGAAGAAATCGAAGCGCTTATTCATAAAGTGACATCAGGAAAGTCCTGAAATGAAGAAACAAATACTTCTATATCCCGGAGACGGCATTGGTCCTGAGCTTTTTGAAGCACTCAGGATTTTTTTTGAAGTATTCAAATCCTTTATTGAATTCAAATACATTTCTGATTTAAGGGAAATTCATTCAGTAAAAGAACCATATTATCTTTTATGCGGTCCATTATCTGAAGAGCTTGATATCAAAGGGCTGAGCAGTCAGAAGGAATGGTATGGATTAAGTATCGTTCCCCTTAAAAAATCCAAACCCGGTATTTTATCTTCTACACGAATTTTAACCTTGCCATTAGATCAACGAACAGGTAAGATTTCCGGTCTGAAAGATTTCAATATTTTAAGTCCTTTCTTTTTAAAAGATCAGGAAATTACATTGGTCCACACATACAAGCAAGAGGCAGACAAATGGACACTAACCTTTCGTGATTGGTCAAAACTTACTTTTGCATCTTCAGATTTTCGTCTTGAGGATTGTAATTTTTATTCATTCATTAGGCAAGGAGTATATAAACGAAATACTCAAATTATTACTTCTTCAGATATTGAGCAGATCTTAACAGGTATTTATGCATCCTTCAATGATTCGTTTATTCTTTCACATAAACTTTTCATAAAGGGTACTTCTGCTATTGCACTGCCTGTTCACGGACACGCCCCGGATATTATTGGAATGGGAATTGCCAATCCATACGCTATTATTATGGCCTTTTTTAGTCTGTTAAATCAAGTAGGATATACTGAAATTTTACAAAATTCTGTAAATCAAATAGAAAGGATGATTTTTGAGCAACCTGATTATTCCACACCCGATCAGAACGGCATATTGAATACAGAAAAATATATTGCTATGATCGTAGAATGTATAAATTTGCAGGTGGAATGAGTAAAGTACTGGCATTATAGTATTTTTGTGTTCCGGTTAGTAACAAAACATTAAATCAGTAAAAACAATATGAAACGTATTCTTACTTATGCATTTTTATTTTCTGTAGTCGTTACACAGGTTTCATGTGATAAAAAACAGGAAGAAACTGGCACGAAAGATTCCGCTGCAGTAGTTAGCGCGAAAGAATTAAAGCCTACAAAAATAGAGTTTACAGAGCCAGAATTTGTATTTGGTGACGTTAATGAAGGCGATACAGCTAAGCATGAATTCATATTTAAAAATACAGGTTCAGAACCTTTATATGTAAGAGATGCCAAAGCTTCATGCGGTTGTACAACTCCTGAATGGACAAAAGATACTATTGCACCAGGCAATGAGGGTAAAATTCTTGTACAGTTTAACAGCAAAGGCCGTCCGGGTGATTTTACTAAAACGGTAACTGTATTTGCTAATACTGATCCTGAAGCTACTGTCATTACCATTAAAGGAAAAGTAATTGAAGCTATTACAGGACCATTTGCAAAAGACGCAGCTAAAAAATAATACCGTATCAACACTTAATTAATTTATATAAAAATGACAAACGTTCAATTAATTCTATTACAAGCACAAGGTGGAGCAGCTAATTATATGCAATATGGTTTTGTTGCATTAATGATTGGTGTATTTTATTTCTTTATGATCCGCCCTCAGCAAAAGAAAGCTAAAGAACAGGAAAAATTCCGTTCAGATTTGAAAGCAGGTGATGCTGTACAAACAATTGGAGGTTTGCATGGAAGAATTGCGAGTGTTGAAGGTGATGGAACTGTTATTCTGATCGTTGATCGTATCCGTATGAAATTTGAGAAAAGTGCTATACAAGGCCTTTCTACAAAAGTAGACTAATACTTTCTTTCCTTATTGAAAACCTCCAGCGTTTGAATAGATCAATGTCTGGAGGTTTTCTGTAACATAACGTTTTATTCAAATCAATTTCCTTTGAAAGCAATTCTTAGATTATTTAACCGTAAGTATGATTGGAAAGCAATGTCTCTTTGCTTTCTGGCTGCTGCAACTTTTTGGTTATTAAATGCCATGAATCGCGATCATTCTGCTGATGTTCAGTATCCGGTTATTTTCAAATACGATGATCAGCAATTGACTAATAATGAAGAAAAGCCTCAGGAAATTCGCTTTCAGGCATATGGTCAGGGCTGGGATTTGGCGAAATTGAAATTAAATTGGTTTGTTGATCCTATCGAAGTTAATATTTCCAATAAAAAGAGATACAGATATGTGTTGACTTCAGATTTAAAGCCCTATCTGGAAGATAAATTACAGGATCTCGAAATCCGTTATTTTTTAAATGATACGGTTTATACTGGTTTAGATAAAGTGAAAAAGGTTAAGATGAAAATCTATCTGGATCGGGAGGCCATCAAATTAGCGAAAGATTATAAAATAGATGGTGCCATTCGTATAAGTCCGGAGTATATTATCGCAACAGGCCCTTCATCCGTTTTGGATACACTTACAAAAAAGATTCTTATAAAAATATCGGATAAGGATATTGCAGAAGAGTATAAAGAAGAAATCAATTTACCATCACCTCCTAATAATCTGGTTCATTACGATATGGATAAGGTTGAAGTATCCTTTCAGGTAACAGAGCATAAAAGACCGTTTACAGAATAAAAAATAATCTATTACAGAAATAGGGGATGTATAGTAGAAGTATAATTAAATCCCTCGAAGGTTTTGTTGACTATTCGTTATCATTACATATAAAAGTAGAAATATTAATTAATCTTGGAGGGGTAATTCCTTATCATCGGTTTCACAAATTGTTCAGCTATGTATAAAGTAGGCATTACCGGAGGAATTGGAACAGGTAAATCCATCGTATGCCGTATTTTTTCAGTCCTTGGCATACCTGTTTACGATGCTGACAGCAGAGCCAGATGGCTCATGGAAAATCATCCGGACATTCGCATTGCTTTAATAAACTGGTTAGGGGAAGAAGTATATGCAGGCGGTCGCTTGAATAGACCATTTCTGGCATCTGTAGCATTTAAGAACGCAGAAACAACCGAAACCCTTAATCGATTGACACACCCTTCTGTTAAGGAAGATTTCATTCATTGGGTTGAGCAGCATAAAGAAGCTCCTTATATTGTTAAAGAAGCAGCTCTGTTATATGAATCGGGCTCATATAAAGATCTGGATAGTATGATAGTTGTTTCAGCTCCCTTGGAGATGCGGATTGAACGTGTTTTGAAAAGAGATCCACAGCGTGACAGGCAGCAGATCATGGATATTGTTCAACGTCAGTGGCCCGACGAAAAGAAGCAATCTATGGCAGATTATATCATTCATAATGATGAACAATCTCTTGTTGTGGAGCAAGTGTTAAAGCTTCATCATATTTTTATTAGCAAGCTTCTTTTATAGACCATTTTTTATTAGTAAATTCAGCATTAGGTTATGTCTGAAATGGTCTCTACAAAAACGTCCAGTGACTTTTTGCGGTTTGAGTGCAAAGCTCCTGAAGAAGCAACTTCTTTTATAGGTGCCTTGATTGATTTTGCAAAAGGAGAAACAATCTGGCTTCTGGATGGAGAAATGGGGGCTGGTAAAACTACTTTTGTCCGACAGTTTGGCGAATATATTGGTTTTGTGGAGCCTGTTCAGAGTCCAACCTTTTCCATTGTAAATGAATACAGAGATAATAATGGAAACATTTACTATCATTTTGATTTTTACAGAATCAATAATGAACGTGAAGCTTTTGAGATAGGATGTGAAGAATATTTTTATTCAGGAAACATCTGTTTCATTGAATGGCCTTCCAGAATCGAATCCTTAATTCCGGATACATTTCTTAGAATACAGATAGCGATCGAAAACGTTACTGAAAGGGTATATACTGTTACCCGTGAAACAAAAACAGCATGCTGATTCATATTAACCGATCTATATGCAAGGGCCAAACGATAAAGGTCCTTTTTAAAACTGCCACGTTACATGAAAGTAAAATCTGAATTGGGGGTATTGGTAAAAGAACAGTTTCTATATCCACAGGAACAATTGATGAAAGTCAAGAAAGACCAATGTCAGCTTTGTATTGGTATTCCTAAAGAATTAGAAGGAATTGAAAACAGAATTTGCCTTACGCCCGAAGCTGTTGCACTCATTGTAAATAACGGACATATGGTTCAGATGGAATCAGGTGCCGGTAATAATGCTAAGTTTTCTGATCGGGAATATAGTGAAGCAGGTGCCAAAATCATTTATGACCGGAAAGAGGTTTTTGCTTCTGAGATTGTATTGAAGGTAGATCCGCCAACCATGGAGGAAATTTCTTTTATGAAATCGGGGAAGACATTGATATCAGCGCTTCAAATGGCCAAGCTGGATCCGGAGTATATTACCGAAATCAATAAAAAGAGAATTACCGGAATTGCCTATGAATTTCTGGAAGATAAAGCAGGAGGGAAGCCGGTGGTTAAATCCATGAGTGAAATTGCCGGAAGTGCCGTGATGCTTATTGCTGCGGAATACCTTACAACTAAAAATGGAATGGGGGTTATTCTGGGCGGTGTAACGGGAGTTCCTTCAACAAAGGTTCTAATACTTGGTGCAGGTACCGTAGCGGAGTATGCAGCAAGAACAGCCATAGGATTGGGTGCGGAAGTGAAAGTATTCGACAGGCATTTATACCGTCTTCGAAGATTGAAACTGAATGTAGGTTTGCAACTATATACTTCAGCCATTGATACCGTCAATCTGCGTAAAGAATTAAAAGAGGCCGATGTCGTTATTGGCTCATTGCGTGCTGAAGAAGGTTCTGCCTGCGTAGTTACGGATGAAATGGTAACAGAAATGAAACCTAATTCCATTGTTATTGATGTTAGTATTGATCAGGGTGGTTGCTTTGAAACTTCTTCGATTACCAATCATCTGAATCCTGTTTTCAGGAAATATGATGTTATCCATTTTTGCGTTCCCAATATTCCTTCACGTGTAGCGCGTACGGCCTCAATCTCTTTAAGTAATATCTTTGCTCCAATACTTTTGCAAATTGCTGAAACAGGTGGTGTAGAATCCATGATTCACTACAAGGAATGGTTTATGAATAGTATCTATTCTTATAAAGGATATTTAACGAATCCGATCATGGCTAAAAAATACAACGAAAGCTATAAGGATATTAAATTACTGACAGCAGGAATGCGTTAAATAGGATAGAATATATTGCTATAAATGAAAATAATAAACCGTCCGAGTCTTATCCAGAGTTCTTCAGGTTTATTATCATCTTAATCCCTCCAATAGAGAATAAAATTGTATTGCTGATATAATCATCAGATTTATTTGGACGCTGTTATGCGCTGAATAATTATTTTATATATGAAGCATCACATTTTTCCTGCAAGACTTTCAAATACTCAATAAGCTGCTCTAGGCTTATGTTACCGGATATTTTTAAATTGATTTTCATTTATTAAAATTAATCAGTTTAAATATCTTCTGAGAATCCAGGCGGTAGTTTCATGCTGTTCCATAATTCCGGTAAGGAAATCGGTCGTTCCGGCATCTTTGTTTTTTTCACTAAACTCGTCAATATCTTTTCGTAATTCGATAATGACAGTTTCATGATCTTTAAGTAATTCCTTCATCATTTCCTTTTGCGAAGGATATGTATCAGGGGCCTCTTTTAATCGGGTAAGCTGAGAGTACTCTTTCATGGTTCCGATTGTCTTGCCACCAAGTTTGCTGATGCGTTCAGCAACACTATCAACTGTTTCTTCAAGTTCTGTGTATTGACTTTGAAACAATTTATGAAGTTCCATGAAACTTTCACCGGATACATTCCAATGAAACTTTCTTGTTTTAATATATAGTGTCATTTCATCAGACAATACTATTGAAAGCAAATCAATGCATTTCTGTAAATCTTTTTCTTTTATTCCTATTTCTGGTTTCATAATTTTTTAGGATGCTTTAAACAATCCTGTCTCCCTGAATAAGTCTAAGAATAACGGCAATCACTGCAATGACTAATAAAATATGGATAAGACCACCTGCATTATAACCTATGAAACCGATAGCCCATCCTATAATCAGGATTACAGCTAATACATAAAGTAAATTTCCCATGATTTTATTTGTTTTGGTAAATGAATTATTGAAAGTATAAATTGATTCGGATTAATAATCATCACTTTCTTTTGTTTACAGAAGAAGGTGATGATTTATTTTTCTAAAATTATGAATGCAATAAATCACACATTATGTGATTTATTTACTGCTTGTTAAGTTTTTGATTGATTGATCTAATTTTTCCATATCATGGTTAAAGCCAGTTTTGAATGTTTCCCATTGCTCTCTACCATCTGCTTTATAATCATCCATTTTCAATTTCATATCACTATTTTCACGTTCCAATTCAGCTATTTTATGTTTGTATTCAGCCTTATCATCTTTTTTCTCATGTGCAATTCTTTCTTTAAACTCAGCAATACTTTTCTCATTCGCTGCAGCTTTTTCATTTGTTACTTTTCTGTTATGTTCAATATCAGCTAAATATTCTTCATTCGCTTTCGCTAAGTCCTTATTTGCCTCTACTACATTATGTCTGGCATCAGCTACCTTTTCTGCCGGAGTATTACACATAGTTAATGTTGTACCTGCAATTAACGTAAATGCTGCAAGTCCTAAAATTGATCTTTTCATCGTAGTAATAGTTTATTGGTTGAATATTTTCTTTAAATGCTATATATTATAATTCAGTAATAAGCTTTTGTATTTCTTCTTTGCTCTTACCAAGTTTAATTTGCAGTCTGCCTAATAGCTCATCCTGCTTTCCTTCCAACAGTAATAAATCACTATCGGTAAGTATGGCAAATTTTTGTTTTAATTTACCTTTTGTTTCGTTCCAGTTTCCTGTTAATTCAATTGAGTTTTTCATGATATATTATATTTTCTGATAAATAATTTCTACTCAACAAAGGTGCTGAACTATTAAAATATATGTATTACAGAACTTTTCGAATATGTTACATCTTTCACATATTGTAAATTTTGGAATGTCTTCATATAAGTAACAACGATAGTGTTGCTTATATAATAAAAGTAAAAGATGTATTTAATAAAATTGATATGAATAAAAAAGGGACAGTGTCTCCCAACCTGTCCCTTTTTTATTCAAAATATTTTTATTATTTGATTGCTCCTACACTCTCACTATAATCGCTATAGTGTATATTCTCCATTCTACCTCTTTTAAGTATATCAATTACTTCGCCACGTCTTTTTCTTAAACTGATCTCTAATCTGTTTAATAAATCCGTTTCCTTACCAGTTTCAAACCTAAGGTCTGCATCGGTTAGATGTGAATATTTTTCTTTTAGCTGTTTCGACTGGATGTTCCAGTTTCCCGTAATCGTAAACGTTTCACCGTATTTATTTATATCCATGGCTTTAGTTGGTTTTAATTTCAATATAAAGGTGCTGGATTATAGAACCGGAAGTATTACACAACTTTGAATTTTAATTACAATATTCACATATACATAATGAATACTTCATTACATTCTATTCATATACCAGTTCAGTTCTTTTTCGATTTTTTTGTATTGGAAAATACTTGTAATGATTTTTTGCAGACGTAGGAAGGCTGTTTCACTTTTAACAACATAATCAAAAGCTTTCATATGCATGCAGTTTATGGCAACTTCAATATTGTCCTGAGAAGATAACATCACAACAGAAATTTCAGGCTTGATATCTTTTATTTTACTTAATGTATCCAAACCATTCATAGCATTTTCATTAATACCATCAAGATGATAATCCAGGATAATTACGTCTGGATTTTTGGATAGATTATTCATACACAATTCTCCTGAAGAAAATGTTTCAATAGCGAAATCCCCGTGTTGCATAAATTCAATTTCCAGTGTTTTTAAAAACACGGCATCATCATCAACCAGGAAAATTTTTATTTTGTTTTCGATTATCATTGTTTAATGTTTTTAATCATATCAAACTCTTCTTCCAGCTCTTCACAGGACTGAATCAAGACATTTTCAAGTTGTAATACCAGATCATATATTCCATCGGATTGTTCCTGTGTGTTGGCATATTCTTTTACTTTTTGGGCCATATGTTCGAAGTTCCGGTTAATACCCATGATAGAGAAAGAAGGAATCATTTTATGTACCGCCGATTGCAATAAATTCCAGTCTTTATCCTGAAAGCTTTGTTTCATTGCTTGAATCAAAGGAGGTGTTTGTTCCAGATAAAGGGAAATTACCTCCATCATCAATGTTGGGTTCGATTTAGTGCGTCTGTTTAAATACGCAAGATCAATGCATTTTAATTTTTTTATCTGATTGGTTACATCTTCGTTATTTTCATTTGTTAGAATGACTTCTGGTTTTCTTACCAGTCCAACAATTTTACTGTATAAAACGCGTTCATCAACGGGTTTGGCAATATAATCATTCATGCCAACGGCTTTGCATTTTTCTAAATCGACAGTAGTTACATCCGCTGTTAAAGCAATGATCGGAATTTTGGAATTCATTTTTTTTCGGATATATTCAGTAGCTTCAAAACCATTCATTTCTGGCATTTGTAGATCCATAAGGATAATGTCATATACATTGCTTTGAAGCTTTTCTATTGCAATTTTCCCATTAGCAGCCATGTCACGTTCAAAGCCGAAATCATCTAATAATGTTTTCATGAGTAATTGATTGAGTGGAATATCCTCAACAACCAATACTTTTATATTTTTTAATTCGGTATCCAATTCTTCAATGTATGCCCCAGTTTTAGTTTCGGATGATGTTTTTTGAAAATTTAATATAAAGCTAAACGATGAGCCTTCATTAATTTTACTCTTCACCCGAATGCTTCCACCTTGTTTTTCAACCAATTGTTTAACAATTGCAAGTCCCAGCCCTGTTCCTCCATACAATCTGGAAGTTGCACTGGATGCCTGCTGGAAGTTTTCAAAAATGTTCGTTAATTTATTTTTTGCAATACCTATTCCAGTGTCAGAGATAGAAAATTCAATTGTTACATTTTCTTCATCTTCACTCAGTAAATGAACATTTACAGTTATGTGTCCTTGATTTGTAAATTTTACGGCATTGCTCATTAAATTTAAAATAATCTGATGAAGGCGTACCGGATCACCAACTAACACTTGGGGTATTCTATTATCGTACTCTTTTATTAAAACTAAATTTTTCTCATGGATCTTTGTTTCAAACAAATGAAGCATAGCAGATAAGGAGGATGCCATTTTGAAAGGAGTTTTTTCAAATGTCATTTTACCGGCATCAACTTTCGCCAGATCAAGTATATCATTGATGAGTACGATTAATGCATCGCCACTCATTTTTATGGCCATTAAATATTCTCTCTGCTTATCGGATAATTCTGTTTTTAAAACAACTTTTGTAAATCCGATAATGGCATTCATTGGAGTCCGTATTTCATGGCTCATGTTTGACAAAAACTGCTGTTTTGATTTTACTGCATTTTCAGCTATTTGAGCAGCACTTTCTGCTTTGCTTTTTGCATCCTCAGCAATTGCTGTAGCCAGTTCAGCAAATACTTTTGCCTCGGTTAATTCGTTAGCAATTCTTTTTTGTTCTGTAATATCTCTCGCAACGACAACTACTCCAAGTACATTTCCTGATTCATCTTTATAAACAGAACCATTGAATAATACATCAGTCCGTTTATGATCTCTTATCGTTAATGGATAATCAGCCACAAAGCCTTTTGCAAATACTTCCTGATATCCTTCACGGGCTTTTTGAGGTTCTGTAAAATAATCAAAGAAATCAGTACCAGTAAGATCTTTACGTGTCATGCCTGTGATGTTCGCAAACGCTGCATTCATGTCAGTAATTTTACCTTCAATGCTGATTGTAATCAACGGGTCTAAACTAGCCTCTATCAGACTTCTGGCATATTCAGACTCCTGTCTCATTTTCATCTTATTTTATGTTAGTAAAAGTTGTCTTATTGGATTTGTATATTTCCGATCTCTTCAATAGGATTTCGTCTTTTGTCCTTTAATTGTTTAAAGTGGGATGGTGAAAGACCTGTGACTTTTTTAAATTGATTGGATAAATGTGCAACACTGCTATAATTCATTTTAGCGGCAATTTCTGTAATGTTTAATTCACCATAAATAATCAGCTCTTTAATACGCTCAACTTTATGTGATATGATGAATTGCTCGATCGTAGTTCCCTGTACCTCTGAAAATAAGTTTGCCAGATAGGTATAATCATGATCCAGCTTTTTACTTAAGTAGGTAGAAAAATTTGTTTTAATCAGTTCATCCGTATAATGTACCATTTCAACAATTGCATTTTTTATTCGCTCAATTAATACTGCTCTTTTATCATCCATCAATTCAAGACCTGAGTCCAATAATGCAGATTTTAATTGTTCCAGTTGCTGTATTGAAAGTTTTTCCATCACTTCAACTTCACCTAAATCCACAACAATGAAATGAAGTCCGAGCTTTTTTAACTCCTGCTTTACCGCCATCTTACAGCGATTGCTTACCATATATTTGATATATAATTTCAAAAAACACTTTTTTAGATGAATAAAAACAAAGTTTTACATTTATAAGCAGCTTAGTGTTACAGAACTTTCATGAATAGTTACATAATTCACACGTTATGATCAGCAAGCCCGATATGTTAAGCTACGATTAATTTATCCAATTACTTTATTATGTATTTATTTCGTCCATAAATGTCTGAAATAAGGTACTAATCACTGTTATTTCTGTTCGTAGGACACTTTGCGTTTGAAATTCTGGATCATGTATTACTATTTCCAACGTGTTAAGGAGTGATTTATATAACATATTTACAGAATTCTGTAATACTATTCATTTAATATACATGCATTTTTGTATTGAACATCAATACTAAATAACATGAAAAGCATATCTCATTTCCTTGGTTTATTAATACTGGTTGCATGCGCATTATCAACGTCATGTGTTTCAAACAAAAAAATGAAAGCTGCTACGGCACATATTGAACAGCTTAAAAAAGATAGTATTACAACACATCATAAATTAAATGAAAAAAATGCAATCGTTGTAAAAAACAAAGTACCTGTGGACACAGCAAAAAAAGCTTCTGTTGTAACAAAAATAGATGCTGTGGAACCTTTGCCTCCGATTGCGGTAGCAAAAGCTTTCAATACAGATTATCCGTCTGCAAGCGAAGTTGTCTGGGCAAAAGAAATGCCTTTATTAAAAAATGGAAATAAAAATACCAGAGACTACAGAGCAACTTTTGTATTTGAAAAGAATAAAAAGTCGGTTATATATTCTGAAAAAGGAAAAGTAATTGAAACGAAGGAACAAATACTACCTGATCAACTTCCACCTAATATATACAGTGCAGTAAAAAATAAATATCCTGATTTTACGATTGTATCTGCATCGACTTTAAAAAGTTTAAAGATCAATGGTTCATATACCGTGGTTATAAGCAATTCAACTCGTACAGATGAAAAGGAACTTATATTGATGGAAAACGGGACGTTTGTTGAATAATAGACGGTATAATGGATGGCTTCATCAAAAAATGAATGAATTCATTTCATTACAATAAAATATATTAATCAAACTATGTAAATTCTTACAGGCATGAATAGAGGAGATATAAAATTGGGAATTAAGATCAGGAATTGGGAAACCAGGCTGTATGTCTGGATGAAAAAACTTGGTTTGTAAAAATCTAAATAAAATTTTACACTTTAAATTATATAATATATGCAAGCTACTGATTTCGAAAAAGACAACACGACCGGCAAAAATCATGAAGGTCCAAATGAGAATAGTTCGGCACACATTTTAACCGCAACTTCTATTATAGGAGATAACGTTGAAAATGCAAAAGGTGAAGAGCTTGGAAAGATCAAAGACATTATGATTGATCGTAAAAGAGGAATTGTTGAATATATGATTATTGAATTTGGCGGTTTTCTTGGTATAGGAGAAAAATATTTTGCCGTTCCTTTTCAACAATTAATTCTGAAACAGGGTAAACAGATTTTTATTTTAGATAAAGATAGGAGTTTCCTTGAAAAAGCTCCTGGCTTTGATAAAAATCATTGGCCGGAAACGAATGGACATTACGCTGAAGCCAGAGCTTATTGGGGAGATTTTATGGGACCTAGTGTCAGTTATATGTAACAGGTATCGTTATAGTTAATAGCAAAATGGCCTTGCATAGTATTTATGCAAGGCCATTTTATTCAGTATATGACTATTCAATTAATTCTTCATAATCTTAGTTGTCTCTGATTGAGAGCTGGTACTTACTGTCAGCATATACATTCCATTTGCAATACTTTCAGCGACTAGTAATGGCTCGTTATTTTTTCCTGTACCACTTTCAACTAATTGACCGCTTACAGAGTAAATACTATAATTGTATTGTCCGGCTCCTGAATTCATAACCAGAATAGTTGTTCCTCCCTGGAATGGATTCGGATAGACTTTTACAAAATTTACAGCAGTACTACTATAAGCTTCAATCTGCGTATATGATTTGTTTGCATTTAAGTCATGTTGACAAATACGGTAGTACGATGTACCGGATAAAGGTGATTCATCTGTGAAGCTATACGAAGATGCATTTACAGTATTACCACTTCCTTTAATTGTTCCGATAGTTTCAAAATGAATACCATCGCTGGAACGTTCAACAGTAAAATCCTGATTGTTTGTTTCATTGGCAGTACTCCAGTTTAATATGCATGTATTTGCTTTTGGTGTAAGTGTGAAACTACTCCATGTTACAGGTGAAACGCAGTTGTTCGTTACTGTAACCGGCACACGTGCACAAGGTGTACCTGCCTGTATCTGCCAATTAAAGGTAGAACCGTATTGGGTGGTACTTGTTCCTCCATTATATGACCCCGTTATATTTACTACACCTGCTGGATTTGATGCATACGGATAAGGAGGATTTGCTGCACCTATATACGATTGAACGTATCCGCTTGCTCCATTGGAAAAACTAACAGAATTAACTGCCATTGTTAAATTAGGTCCCCATGAGGATAGGATATTCAAACCTGTAAATGTAACCGTATAAAGTCCGCTGGCCGGAGCGCTTGTGTAAAGGGCTGAGGCATTAGATGTAAATACCTCGGCTGGAGAGAGGGATGCTCCCGTTGAGCTTTTAATTTCAATGGTAACTGTAATGTTTGTACCAGAACCAGGCAGGTAATAGAAAACTACCGGTACTTGCAAAGAAGTAATGGTAAAGTTCTGATTGGCTGTGAAAGCAACTAATGAACTTGCATCACCATAGCCTGTTGATCCGGATGCAAATGTTGCGGTCGGTCCAACACTTCCCGTAAACGTAGACATGTCCTGCACATAGTAAGTATAGTTAGTAGGTGCTGTTAATGCAGGTGTTGTATAGGTTGTACCTGATGCCAATAATGTACCGCCCGTTGCTGCCGAATACCATTGGTAGGTATCAGGACCTGAAACGGACAAATTAACAGTAGATCCGGTTGTACAATATGTTCCATTCGTAGGTGTCGCTGCTATAGTAGAAATAACAACACTGCTTGTCTGGGTTCCGCATATTGGGTCCGTAACATTGACCTGATATGTTCCTGGAGTATTTACAGTATATGTTTGATTGGTATTAGGAGCTGGTGCTAAGGTTGGATAGCCATCATACCATGTATATGTTACTCCTGGTCCTGTAAATCCTGGGTTAAGGGTATAGGAAGTTGGGTTACATAATGTTTCATTGGGCCCTATATTAACAGAAAATGTATTGGAGATAACAATAACATCTGATTTAGTACAGGAACCAGCTGAGTCAACACAAACAGAATATGTTCCAGGTGCTGTAATGACTTTAGTATAAGGAGCTCCTAAACCTGTTCCTGTTGTTCCATCGTTCCAGGTTACAGTAGTATTGGCGGCATGAGGTACGTTTGCATTAAGAGTAATAGATCCGCCGGTACCGCATATCGTAGCATCAGGTCCTAAGTTTGGCGTTGGACCAGGCGAGCCAAACAAACAGCCAGGAGTGAATGAAATATCGTCAACAGCAAAGTCAACACCATTATTACAACCGGTTAACGTAGTGTTCTGTATAGCAATTGTTATTGTTGCAGGAGGAGTAGGTCCAGAGTTCCATACTTGCGTGAATTGTATCCATTCGCCTGTAACGCCTGGAGCTGAGATTGTATTCAATAGTGCACCATTAATATTGAATGCTAATGTTCCTGGAGGTGGTAATGCATCCAAAGAAGTGATCCATATAGAAAAGTAGTAATTTGTATTGGCAACGATCGGAATATTTGTTTCTCTCCACAAATCTATATTTGGAACACATATACCATCACACATCAGCATATTTCCGGTACCTGTTGTATGATCACCGAATGATCCAAAAGCATTGTTGAATACATTGGGATTCGTTCCTACATCAATCATACCTGGTGTAGAATAATTGGCAGTTGTTGGAGGGTTGAAGGCAAGATATCCGTTTGCTTGTGTTGGATCTGCTGTATATGTCCAGCCTGTATATCCCGCAGAAAAATTTCCATTTGTAACAAGGTTTTGACCTGTTTGCAAATCAGTAGGGCATTGTGCGTTTACAATGGCCGGAACCATCGCAAAAAATAAAATCAAAATATTGTACAGTTTATTCATAATTTTATACAATTAATTTTCTGTATATGCAATTATACTTTCAAAAAAAAATAAGGTTGCTGGTACATTAAAAAAAATTTAAAAATGCGATGAAATGCGCTTAATTGCCTATAAATCAAAAAGGCTCCCTATTATAGGGAGCCTTTTTGATTGAAAATGTGGAAAAATATTACTTCGCTATTGCAACTATTGAATAATATGCATCTCAACACGTCTGTTTTTAGTTCTTCCTTCCGGACTGTCATTTGAATCAACTGGACGGGTTTCACCAAATCCATCGGTACTCAATCGATCGGCAGAAACACCTTTTGTTATAAGATAGTTCTTTACAGACAATGCTCTGCGTTTTGATAAATCAAGATTTCCTTCATCATCACCTACATTATCGGTATGACCTTCCAGGTATAATTTATAAGATGGATTGTTCGATAATACGGTTGCCAGATCATTCAGCGAAGAGAATGAAGATGACACAATTACATCTGAACCTGATTCAAATAATAAATTATCGAAGGCTTTCTGTAACAGAGCTTTTTCAGCTGGTTTTAATTCCGGACAACCTCTGTTTGTTTTTAAACCCGGTGTGGTCGGACATAAATCTTCATAATCACTTACACCATCGCCATCCATATCGTTGAATGGAGGAGGGCATCCGGCATATTTAACAACTCCGGGTTGTTTCGGACATTTATCTTCATTGTCCGGAATACCATCACCATCAGTATCCGGACATCCTTTATAAAGCTTTAGTCCAAAAACGGTAGGACAGTTATCTACGTTATCCAGAATACCATCACCGTCTTTATCTCCCCATGGGCAACCGTGATTTTCTTTAGGGCCTGCTTCGTTTTTGCATGAATCCTGATAATCAAAAACACCATCAAAATCAACATCATAGGGACAGCCAAATGGTGTTACCGGTTCGCCTTTTGGTGTATGGATACATTGATCTCTCGTGTCGGGTACACCATCATGATCCGAATCTGCATCATGATATACAGCAGTATAAGGATCTTTCTTTTGTTTTTTTGCCTGCTGTGCTTTCTTTTTATATTTTTTGCTCTGTGCAGGATTTTGCGCTGCCAGTTCTAATGTGCTTGTTGCCGAAACAACAAATACCAAAATCAAAAGTCGTAAAACATGTTTCATTTCGTAGTGGTTTAAAATGGTTAAACTAGGAAACCAGTTCCTTTAATGCTTCCTCAATAGATTTAATTTTGGCCAATGCATCTTGCTTTTTTTGCTGCTCGTTATTTAATACATGTGCCGCCGCATTCTGTACAAACTTTTCATTCGATAGTTTCTTCTCTACAGATAAAAGAAACCCTTTGGTATACTCCAGTTCTTTCTGAAGACGTTCTTTTTCTTCATTCGGATCTACTTGCGACGATTCAATGGAGAAGAAGAATTCATCATTCTTAATAATGAATGAAGCACAACCATTCACCTTTTCCAAAACAATAACAATCTCTCCAACAAATGCTAGTTTTTTAATGACAGATCCAAAAGAAGCATAAGTATAGTTATTGCTTGTTTTAATATATAAATTTGGTCGAACATCTTTTGCAATCTGTTTAGCACTTCTGATGTTGCGCAATTGTGTAACCGCTTCCATTATCGTGTTCCCGCCTATAATGGCTTCCTGAGAGTACGAATTTATTTTGGGCCATTCGGATACTATAATACAATCCTTTTCAGTACGTTCATGTATTTCATGCCATAATTCTTCTGTAATGAATGGCATAAAAGGATGCACAATCTGAAGAATCTGCTCAAAGATCTGAAGTGTTTCTGAATATGTTTTTCTATCAATTGGTTTCCCAAAATCAGGCTTGATCATTTCAAGGTACCAGGAACAGAAATCATCCCATACCAGTTTATATATACTCATCAAAGCATCTGATAAGCGATACTTATTGAAGTAATCTTCAATTTCAACAAGAGTCGCCTGCATCTTGGCATTGAACCAGTTTACCGATGCTTTGTTCGGATACGATAAAGATTCATCAATTTCCCATCCTTTAATCAGACGGAAAGCATTCCATAATTTATTGGTAAAGTTCCGGCCTTGCTCGCAATACTTATCATCAAACAACAAATCGTTACCTGCCGGAGAACTAAGCAGCATCCCGAATCGCACACCATCTGCACCGAACTTAGTTATTAAGTCCAATGGGTCAGGGGAATTGCCCAAAGACTTGGACATCTTACGGCCTTGTTTATCGCGAACAATACCTGTTAAGTATACATTACTGAACGGTTTCTCTCCACGGAAAGCATAACCTGCCATAATCATACGCGCAACCCAGAAAAATAAGATCTCCGGAGCTGTTACCAGATCATTGGTCGGATAATAATACTTGATATCTTCATTGTTCGGATCTTTGAATCCATCAAATACCGAAATAGGCCACAGCCAGGAAGAGAACCAGGTATCCAGTACATCGTTATCCTGATAGACAGATGTGTTGATTGCTGATTCAGCTTCTGTTTTAGAATAACCTTTTTGTGTATAATAAGCACTAAACTTTTCTTTTGCCTCGGCTTCTGTTAAAGCAACAACAACATGCGATGCTGTAGTATTGCCTGAACTTAATTCGGCAGGTCCATACCAGGCTGGTATGCGTTGTCCCCACCAAAGCTGGCGTGAAATGCACCAGTCTTTGATATTATCGATCCAGTGTTTATAGGTATTCTTAAATTTAGCAGGGTGTAATTTAATCTCATCATTCATTACAGCATCCAATACCTGCGGATGCTTATCCATGAACTTGCGCATATCCACAAACCACTGTAGCGACAAACGCGGTTCAATCACGGCATTGGTTCGTTCGGAGTAACCAACGTTATTAGTTAAGTTTTCTGTTTTTATAAGAAACCCCTTTTCTTCCAGATCCGCAGAAATTTGCTTACGTACCTTAAAGCGATCCATGCCAACATATAAAGTCGCCTTCTCGCTGAAAGTACCATCATCGTTCATGATATCAATAACTTCCAGCTTATGTTTCTGTCCAAGCTGATAATCATTTACATCGTGGGCCGGTGTAACTTTCAGGCAACCTGTTCCGAATTCCAGATCCACGTATTCATCTTCAATAATCGGAATTTCCTTATTGATCAGCGGAATAATTACTTTTTTGCCTTTTAAATGTTTCCAGCGATCGTCTTTCGGGTGAATGCAAACAGCAGTGTCACCTAAAATTGTTTCCGGTCGGGTAGTGGCCACCAATGCAAATTCATCGGAACCAACAACCTGGTATTTAATATAATATAATTTTGACTGAACTTCTTTATGAATAACTTCCTCGTCCGATAGTGCTGTTTTACCTTCGGGATCCCAGTTTACCATCCTGAAACCCCTGTAAATCATACCATCATTGAACAGTTTTACAAAAACTTCTGTAACAGCATCAGAGAGTGTTTCTTCCATCGTGAAACGTGTTCTGTCCCAATCGCAGGAAGCACCTAATTTTTTCAGTTGTTCTAAAATAATACCGCCATATTTATCTTTCCAGGCCCAGGCATGTTTTAGAAAATCTTCGCGGGATAAATCACTTTTTTTAATCCCTTGTTCGCGCAGCAAAGCAACTACTTTTGCTTCAGTGGCAATAGAAGCATGGTCCGTACCTGGAACCCAGCAACTTTCTTTACCCTCCATGCGGGCTTTCCGGATCAATACATCCTGAATCGTATTATTCAGCATGTGACCCATATGCAGCACACCGGTTACATTAGGTGGCGGTATAACAATGCAAAAAGGTTCTTTAGTAGCATCCGGTTTGGAATGAAAAAAACCTTTTTCCATCCAGTATGAATACCATTTAGTTTCTACCTCGGCAGGAGAATATGTTTTACGAATCTCAGTCATATATTTTGTACTATACCCTTCATCAAAATGAACTTGTAAGATAGTTATTTCTGTTAGTATGGAAAAATCATCAGATATAGTATTATTGCGTATATTTAAACTCTAAATAAAATTAAGAAAAAAAATGAGAACGTCTAATCCGGCTTTAAACGATTCAACTTTTGAAAATCTGGCAGTTACGGGTGAAGAAACGATGACTATCAAAGGGACAGTCAATAAATCCTTCATGCTTATCGCCTTGGTAGTTTCCACTGCTTTTCTGTCCTGGGACTTTGTTACCGGTGGTGGAAATGGAGTAGTTTTCGCAATTGCAGGGGCTATTATTGCGCTTATCCTTGGTTTGGTAACCAGTTTTAAACCAGCGTGGTCTCCTTATACGGCTCCGGCTTATGCTTTATTTGAAGGAGTGTTTCTGGGAGCTATTTCAGGCTTTTTTGATAGTATGTATCCAGGTGTTGCCATTCAGGCAGTTTTATTAACCTGCGGAACATTTATATGTTTGTTATTAGCGTATCGTTCTGGTTTAATTAAAGCGACTGAAAATTTTAAATTAGGAATTGTTGCTGCAACAGGTGCCATTGGTTTAATATATCTGGCATCTTTTATACTTGGAATGTTTCATATACAGATCCCTTTGATTCATGACAATGGTATTGTTGGTATAGGTTTTAGTTTGGTAGTAGTAGTTATTGCCGCTTTGAATCTGGTATTGGATTTTGATTTCATTGAACAAGGAGAAGCGAAAGGCGCACCAAAGTATATGGAATGGTATGCTTCTTTCGGCTTATTGGTTACATTGGTTTGGTTGTATATTGAGATTCTTAAGTTACTGGTAAAACTTTCCAGCAGAAGAGACTAATATTTTATTTATTCATAAATTTTAAAATACCTGAAGAACATTCAGGTATTTTTTTTGTTCAACATCCAACATAAAAACGTTGGGATATATTTTTTCATTCTTTAATATATAAAAGCACTTAATGTATACGTGTGAATTATGTAACTAATACTTAAAGTTGTGTAACGCTAGTGCATCTAAAGAAGTGCAGTTTTGTAGGAAGTCTCTTTGGAAAATACTGCCGAATAAAAAGATGTGTTTGTATTACGTAAAATCGTAATGCGAATGGATCAAATGAGTTACGGTATATGGAGAGATAATATAGTCAACTATATTTTTATTTTCTTTAACCGGATTTAGACATAAAGAACCATGGAATTTATACTAAAACGAGATGCTCTTCCTATTAATATATTGCTAGCCGATGATGATATAGATGATTGTCATTTTTTTCAGGAAGCATTACTGGAATTTCCATTATCTACAAAATTAACGATTGTAAATAACGGAGAAAAACTAATGGAGTTACTTTCTAATGAAACAAACAAGCTTCCTCATATTCTTTTTCTTGACCTCAATATGCCCCGTAAAAACGGCTTTGAATGTCTATCGGAGATTAAGCTCAATGAAAAAATAAAACAGCTTCCTGTAATTATTTACTCAACATCTTTTCACAAGAAAATAGCAGATACACTGTATCAAAACGGGGCGAATTACTATATAAGTAAACCCTCCGGAATTTCAGAGCTTATAGCAGCTGTTCAGCAAATGATTACATTAGTTGTAAAGGAAAATATTGAACAACCAGACAAAGAAAATTTTATACTTACCGAAGAACGAAAAAACTATAAAACACATTTCTGGTTTAATCATTTTTTCAGACTTCCTTTTCAGGACAATTTTAATTAATCGCTGTGATATATAATCATATTACTATTTTATTGGCAGAAGATGATCCGGATGATTGTTTCTTGTTTGAAAAAGCATTGCAGGAAATTACAACAACTACAAAGCTGGTAATTGTTAAGAATGGAGAACAGCTGATGGATTATTTAGCTGTGCATACAGCAAATCTTCCGGATATTCTTTTCCTGGATCTTAGTATGCCCCGGAAGAATGGATTCGAATGCTTAATTGAAATAAAAGAGGATGTACGTCTGGAAAAACTTCCGGTCGTTATATTTTCTACCTCTTTTACACGTGGAAATGATTTAGAACAATATTTAATCAATACATTTTCTAAAATGGGTGCGCTGGATTATATAAGGAAGCCCAATGATTTTGAACAGTTAAAAAATGTAATTCACCAGGCACTTTTAAAGCTCATAGAGAGAGATGGTTCAATACCTAAAGTGAAAACCGATAGTAAATAAATTACGAATCAACAGAATAATTTCAAAACCTTATTAGCGAATACTTAAAAGCATATGGATTCAAAACAATTGAATATACTTCTGGCCGATGATGATATAGATGATTGTGTGTTTTTTAAAGAAGCTCTGGCTGAATTAAATATAGCAACAAAGCTTACTGCTGTGCATGATGGAGAAAAATTAATGAAGTTACTGACCAGTAAAACAAATGTACTGCCACATATTCTTTTTCTGGATCTTAATATGCCGCGGAAAAACGGCTTCGAATGTTTGTCTGAGATAAAAGAAAATGAAAAATTGAAAGGTCTTCCGGTTGCTGTTTTCTCCACCTCTTATGAGCAGGAAGTTGTGAATCTGCTGTATAAAAATGGTGCACAATATTTCATCCGAAAACCTGCTGAATTCGTGCAGTTTAAGAAAATCATTCTACATACACTTACGCTTATCATGCAGGAGAATATTTCACAACCAAAGAAAGAAGATTTTGTACTCACTATTCAAAATAGTTAAAAATTAAAATGGCTAAAAATATAAAGTCGGATGATAATGAGTTGATCCTTGTTCGCAGGGAACTCCTCTTTCAAAACGAAGAGAAAGAAAAGTTAATAGCAGAATTAATTGTTGCACGAAAAGAACTAGTCTTTCAGAAGGAAGAAAAAGGAAAACGTGCAGCCGAGTTAGGCATTGCAAATATTGAGCTTGCTTTTCAGGGAGAAGAGAAGGGGAAGCGTGCGGCAGAGTTAGGTATTGCTAATAAAGAACTTGTCTTTGAAGACGAGGAAAAAGAAAAACGCGCTGCCGAATTAAGCATAGCGAACAAAGAACTTGTTTTTCAGAACGAAGAAAAAGAGAAACGTGCTGCCGAGTTAAGTATTGCGAATAAAGAGCTTGCTTTTCAGAATGAAGAAAAAGAGAAACGTGCAGCCGAGTTGAGTATTGCAAACAAGGAGCTAGCATTTCAAAACGAAGAGAAAGAGAAACGTGCAACGGAACTGGACATAGCCAATAAGGAACTGGTTTTTCAAAATGAAGAAAAGGAAAAACGCGCAACCGAATTAGGTATCGCGAACAAGGAACTTGCTTTTCAGAATGAAGAAAAAGAAAAACGTGCAACGGAGTTAAGTATTGCCAATAAAGAACTGGCTTTTCAGAATGAAGAAAAGGAAAAACGCGCTGCGGAGTTAGGCATTGCCAATATAGAGCTTGCTTTTCAGAATGAAGAGAAAGAAAAGCGTGCAGCAGAGTTAAGCATCGCTAATAAAGAACTTGCCTTTCAGAATGAAGAAAAAGGAAAGCGTGCAGCCGAGTTGAGTATTGCCAACAAAGAGCTATTGGCATTTACCTATATATCAAGCCATGATTTGCAGGAGCCATTGCGTAAAATACAGACCTTTGCCACCATTATACTTAAAAAGGAAAATGATAATTTATCGGATAACGGTAAATACAATTTCCAGCGTATGCAATTGGCTGCAGAGCGTATGCAGCAGCTCATTGATGATTTACTTGCATTCTCTCGTATACATACAACAGAACTTAAATTTGAGCGAAACGAGCTCAGTCTTATTATTGAGGAAGTAAAGGCAGAATTAAAAGATACCATTCAGGATAAAAAAGCAACGATTGAAGCTGTTGATCTTTGTCCTGCAAATATCATAGCTTTTCAGTTTCGTCAGTTAATGTATAATCTGATAAGCAATGCACTCAAATTTTCAAATCCGGAAATACCTTCACATATCATTATAACGAGCAGAATTGTAAAAGGGAATACATTAGCAATCGATAGACTTTCTCCAGAAAAAAATTATTGTCATATCACAGTTAAAGACAATGGTATTGGTTTTGAACCACATTTTAGCGAACGCATTTTTGAAGTGTTTCAGCAATTACACAGCAAAGAAGTATATACAGGAACAGGTATTGGCCTTGCCATTGTAAAAAAAATAGTAGAGAATCACAACGGTATTATTGTAGCAACAGGTGAGTTAAACAAAGGTGCAACCTTTGATATTTACTTTCCCTCCAACTTTAAGGAATAATCTTCATATTAGAAAGGACGAGTTTGATTTGAATAGTATTCAAATTGAAAATCAATACCAAGAAAATTAATTATAGGCAAATGTACCCATTTACACGTGAGTAAAAAGTTGTTAAAATAGCAAATTTCGGTAGTGTCTCAGTTTGAATTTTAATTGAGTGATGTGGGAAGTATTTTATTTTAATTTTCTTTTATTCAACAAATAAATACACAAAATCAAACCAAAGACAGCCACACCTGTTATGATACAATCGTAAACTAAAATTTCATTCTGGCTTCTATGATTAAGATTCATAATCATATTAATTAAGCTGTAAATGCCAGCCCCTGACCAGAAACCTATGCCATATTTATATCTACTATCTTTCATTTTTTGTCTTACTTTTGCGTGCAATTCGGTATTATTACCTAATATTATTTATGAGTTAGATTTTTTTATCAGATTAAACTCTTCCTCTAATTCTTTACATGCCTGGGCACAGACATCTTCAAGTTGTAAAACCAACTTTGGCATTTCTTCATTTTTTAACTGTATATTATTTGCATACTCTTGTATTTTTTTTGCAATATTCTCAAAATCTTCACTAATACCCATTATAGAGAAAGATGGAATCATTTTATGTACTGTACCTTGTAATAAATTCCAGTCCTTATTCTGCAAACCTTCTTTCATGGCATTGATTAAAGGAGGCGTTTGTTCCAAATACATTGAAATCATTTCCATCATCATCTTTGGGTCAGATTTAGTACGATGTGTTAAATAGCTCAAATCAACGTATTTGAATTTTTTATTCTGATCCATTTCTATCAATTTATCTCTATCATTTTTTAATAGTGATGAATTTTTTATTTGGTCCATTATTTTACTATGTAGTAATTTTTCGTCAAGAGGTTTGGCGATATAATCATTCATACCGACGGCTTTACATTTTGTTATATCAACCGTAGTGACATCAGCAGTTAATGCGATGATGGGAATCTTAGAATTCATTTTGTTACGAATATATTCTGTGGCTTCAAAACCATTCATCTCAGGCATTTGCAAATCCATTAAGATTACGTCATAATGGTTGGTCATTAATTTTTCAATTGCCAGTTTGCCATTTCCAACAATATCCCTTTCAAACCCAAAATCATCCAATACTGTTCGCATCAGTAATTGATTGAGTGGAATATCTTCAGCCACCAATACTCTTATAGTGTTAAAATTTTGTTCCATCTCCTCTGTTTCAGATTCAGTTTCAATTTCAACTTTTGTTTTTTGAAAGTCTAATATAAAACTAAAAGTAGATCCTTCTCCGATTATACTTTTTACTTGAATACTTCCGCCTTGGGGTTCAACCAATTGTTTAACAATAGCTAGACCTAATCCTGTTCCTCCGTATAATCTGGACGTACCACTGGATTCCTGCTGGAAATTTTCAAAGATACTTGCAATTCTGTTTTCCTGTATTCCAATGCCACTATCAATAACAGAAAATTCAATGCTAACTTTTTCCTCATCTTCATGCAGCAAATGAACACGTACGGTAATTTTTCCTTTTGTCGTAAACTTTACTGCATTACTGACAAGATTTAAAATTACTTGATGCAAACGCACGGGATCGCCAATTAATACCTCTGGAATTCTATCATCGTATTCTTTAACCAACTGTAAATTTTTTTCGTGAATTTTTGTTTCAAAGAGATGAAGCATAGCCGATATAGAAACTGCCATTTTGAAAGGTATTTTCTCAAATGTCATTTTTCCGGCATCTACTTTTGCCAGATCAAGAATATCATTAATAAGTACGATTAATGTATCACCACTAACTTTTATGGCTGTAATATATTCTTTTTGTTTTTCAGTCAGGTCTGTTTTTGACATCACTGTTGTAAATCCAATGATTGCATTCATAGGAGTACGTATTTCATGGCTCATATTTGATAAGAATTGCTGTTTCGCTTCCATCGCATCTTCAGCAAATGTTTTTGCCTCCTTCAATTCTTTTTCAATATTTTTTTGTTCTGTTATATCTCTAGCAACGACAACTGCACCAAGCACATTTCCTTTACTATCCTTAAATGTAGAACCATTAAATAATACTTCCGTTAGCTCACCATCTATGATAGTTAATGGATAATTTGTTACAAAGTCTTTTGCAAATACCTCTTGATAAATGGCGCGTGCTTTTTGTGGGTCAGTAAAATAATTTTTAAAGTCAGTGCCAATAAGATCTTTACGGGTCTTTCCGGTAATTTTAGCCATTGCTCCATTTACATCCATAATCTTACCTTCAGTATTGATGGTAACTAATGGATCTAAGCTTGCTTCTATTAAACTTCTGGCGTATTCTGATTCGCTATTTTTCATTGTTGTTGATTATGCTCCTTAATATTTTGGTATTTAGCAAACACATATTCCTTATTTGTCCTGCTTATTATAATAAAATCGTAAACAAAGTATGCGGATTTTTGAGAAGAATATATTTGCTGGTATTACAAAGGAGAGAAACTAAAGGCATGAATGTGTTATAGAAGTTATAATTTAAATTACATCTTTCACACATTATAAAGATTCGATAAATAATAAGTAGTGGTAATAAAATAATTCATTGTATAATGATTTTAAAAATGCTACTTGTCACATAGATATGATGAAACAAGTATTTGATTATTAAAAAATAATGAAAGGCGATATTAAATGATTACTATTCCGGAACATCCTATCCATATTATACTTGCTGATGATGATACAGACGATCATTTCTTCTTCGCGAAAGCAATAAATACATTACCATTTCAAAATATACTCACCATATTTCCGAATGGTGAAAAGCTTATGGATTTTCTTCTTAAAAATACGGATACACTTCCCGATGTGCTTTTCCTTGATAATAATATGCCTCGTAAAAATGGGTCGGAATGCCTTTTGGAAATAAAATCACATCCCTTATTAAAAGAAATCCCTGTCATTATTTATTCTACCTATCTGCATGAACATATTGCCGATGAGCTTTATGACAAAGGAACCTATTTCTATGTTCGGAAAACTGAACTACCGCAACTAAAAAAAATACTTTATCATATTTTTTCGCTTATCGTTAAAAAGAAATTCATACGACCTGCACGAGATCAGTTTGTACTTACTTGTTGATTTTGCTCATTCATCTGCTTTTGATCTTTTAGACTGATATAACTTGATATTCATATATTCAATGATTATTCATAATAATTGTTGACTGAATTATCAATAAAGACTACTTATACTAAAATAAAATCAAGGATAGAGGAATTATAGTGTATATTTGATTGGGATACGTTTATACATCCTTGAAGTATGCAGCACGACGAACATAATCCCATTACTGAGAAACCTCTTCAGATTTTACTTGCAGATGATGATGCAGACGATCACTTCCTCTTCAATAAGATAATAAGTACTTTACCTCAGAATATTCAAATCACAACTGTTGTGGATGGGGAAAAATTAATGAAGTATCTATATAAAAACACAGAAGAGCTTCCGGATATTATTTTTCTTGATTATAACATGCCACGCCGTAACGGTTCGGAATGTCTTTTGGAAATTAAGCAAAGCCCTTTGTTGAAAGATATACCGGTAATTATTTATTCCACCTATTTTCATGAGAATATTGCCAAAGTACTTTACGAAAACGGCGCCTATTATTATGTGCGAAAAACGAATCAGGATCAATTAAAAAAAGCACTTACACATATATTAAATCTAGCTGTTGAAAAAAAATTAGTGCGACCTCCCAAAAGTCAGTTTATACTTACTTATTGACAATAAAAATCTATTATCCGTTTGTTTATGAAATCAATTCCCCTAATTCGAAAAATAAAACTGGTTCATAACGACGGAATAAAGGAAACGGCTTTCCCGATTGTTGCCATTGGTGCATCTGCTGGTGGATTAGAGGCCGTCACTCAGCTTTTTAAAAGCCTACCTTCCAATACAGGTATGGCTTATATTTATGTACAACATCTTAGTCCCGACCATAAAAGCTTATTGACTCCTATTTTATCCAAGATCACTAAAATGAAAGTGCAGGAGATAGAAGAAATGGAGAGTATGCTTCCGAATAATGTATATGTGATTCCACATAACAAAGAAATTAAAGTTATTGATGGACATATTCAATTGCTTCCACGTCCGAAAAATAGTTCAGCAAATCTGCCCATTGATATTCTATTCACATCACTTGCGGAAACACATAAAGAAAATGTTATAGGTATAATCCTTTCCGGCAATGCCAACGATGGAACCAAAGGAATAAAAGCGATCAAAGAAGTGGGGGGACTCACTTTTGCTCAGGATGATTCTGCTCAGGCAAGCAGCATGCCAAAGTCTGCTATTGCCTCCGGAATGGTTGATTATATTTTATCTCCCAAAGAAATTGCTCGAGAATTAACCCGACTTAGTAAAAGTGGTTTTCTGAAACGCAATGCGAAAGGGAAACAAAAGGAAGTTGTTATTGAAGAAAATAATGATCTGAAAGTCATTTTTGAATTACTACATAAACATACGGGTGTGGACTTCAGTCATTATAAAATGGCCACCATAAAGAGACGTTTAAACAATAGAATGCTTCAATGTGGTGCGAAGAATACAAAAGAGTATGCAAAACTTTTACTAAGGAAAAGTACAGAAGTAGATCTGCTTTATAAAGATTTACTGATTAATGTAACCAGTTTCTTTAGAGATATGGAAACCTTTCGGTATTTAAAAAATATATTTCTTCCAAAATTACTTAAAAATAAGAAATCAAACGAAACACTTCGCATTTGGATTCCTGCCTGCTCTACGGGGGAAGAAGCATATTCCATTGCCATATTAATTACTGAACTTCAGGATGCTAAAACAATAAAAATTCCTGTTCAGATTTTTGCTACCGATCTTAGTGGAGAAGTTATTCATAACGCTCGCGCAGGTAAGTATTCGCAAAGTGATATTGTTGCTATTTCTCCTGGGCGTATAAAACGTTTTTTTGTTCAGTCAGGAGAAACGTATACTATTTCTGAAGAGGTTCGAAAAATGTGTGTATTTGCACCTCATAATATTTTGCGTGATCCGCCTTTTTTTAGACTCGACTTTATAAGCTGCCGCAATCTGCTTATTTATTTCGATGCAGCAGCTCAGAAAAAGGCACTTGCCATTATGCATTTTGCTTTGAACGATGGGGGATATTTATTGCTTGGAAATGCAGAAACAATAGGAGCTTCTTCACAACTCTTTACTCAGACAACCAGTAAATATAAAATTTTTTCACGTAAGAAAAATACAGGTGTTCGCAAAGTACCTGAACTGGCACCTCGTTTTGTAGGAACAGCTCTTCATGAAAAAAATGTAAAATCTGTTTCCAAAAAAAGTACTGCTGTTGATTCAATTGAATTGGATAATGCTATTGATACCATATTGCTTTCACGGTTTATGCCTGCCTGTGCCATTATTAATAAAGAAATGGAAATCATTCAGTTTAGAGGCTTAACGTCTTTATATCTTTCTCATCCATCCGGTAAGGCCAGTCTGAATATTTTGAAAATGACAAGTCCTGAATGTGCCTTTGAACTTCGGAATGCCATACATAGTGCTATTAAAACAAAACAACCCATTCGGAAATCGGATATTGAAATGAAAATCAATGGCACCTTTCAGATGATGTCACTGGAAGTATGTCCGCTTAATATTGAATGGGATGAACCTTTGTTTCTCATTGTTTTTACTACTCAGGAACAAATTGAAGCAATTGCCGAATCAAGTACTTCCGGAGAGAATAATTCAACACTGAAGGATCGGAAGATTAAGAAGCTGACAACCGAATTGAACAATGCACGTGCAGAAGTGCTTGTTGTTATTGAATCACAGGAAAAGGCCTATGAAGAGTTGCAGGCGGCCAATGAAGAAATCATATCAACCAATGAAGAGTTTCAAACCCTGAACGAAGAACTTGAAACATCTAAGGAAGAAATTGAATCTACAAATGAAGAGCTTATTACTTCCAACCATGAGTTAAAAATGCAGAATGGATTGCTGGAAGAATCCTATAATTATTCTCAAACGCTTATTGCTACCATTCATGAACCAATGATTGTGCTGGATAGTAACCTGCATATAAAATCTGCCAACAGGTCATTTTATAAAAAATTTCACGTTACTAAAGAAGAGACTGAGGGGATGCCACTGTTTAAACTAGGTAATAAACAATGGGATATTCCGGAGCTTCGTGTACTATTAGAAGATAGTCTTTCCAAAAATTCTCATTTTGAAAATTTTGAAGTTACACATGTATTTCCCGTAATGGGCGAAAAAATAATGCTGCTTAATGGAAGCCGAATTATTCAAAAAACACATCGGGAAAAATTGATTCTGCTTGCTATTGAGGATATCACAGAACGCACCCGTTATTATAACAAAGAAAAAGAACTTCTTAAAAATAATATCAGTGTTCATGAAGCTGATAAAATTGAATTGGAGAAAGCAGTTGAAGAACGTACAAAGCAACTGCATGAAAAGAATAGTGAACTTGAAAGTGCGAATAAAGATTTAACATCTTTTACCTACGTTTCCAGTCATGATCTGCAGGAGCCATTGCGTAAAATTCAGAATTTTGTTTCCTGTATGTTGGATGAAGAGAGAGCAAATCTATCGGATGACGGTAAAATGTATTTGCAGAAGACTTACGAAACCGCAAAAAGGATGCAATCCCTCATAGAAGATTTGCTGACCTATTCACGCACAAAGAATACAGAACTGCAGTTTGAGAAAATGGACCTGAATATTATTTTAGATGATGTTAAAAGGGACTTCGAGGATCAAATAGATGAACGAAAAGTAATCATAAAGGTCGAAAATCTTTGTGAGGCTAATATTATTCCGTTTCAATTTCGTCAGCTTTTTCAAAATCTTGTAAGCAACTCATTAAAATTCGCAAAGCCGAATGTAGCACCTCAGATATCTATAAAAAGTGATATCATGCATGGAAGTAAATTGAAGAACGAAAAACTATTAGCGAATGTAGAGTATTGCCATATTATTTACACAGACAATGGTATAGGCTTTGAACCGGAATACAATGAACGGATTTTTGAAGTTTTTCAGCGCCTTCATGGGAAGAAGGATTATGCCGGAACAGGTATGGGACTTGCCATCTGTAAAAGAATTGTTGAAAACCTTAATGGAGTTATTACAGCCACTGGAAAATTAAACAAAGGAGCCAGGTTTGATATTTATTTTCCGATTTAATATATTAAGAATACTTTGTTTGTTCCTGAAAATATTTATTCAAAATTAATTTTTGATCATCAGCATTCATTCGTATAAAATTCTTCGTTTTGTTTATCTCCTTTTCTTAAAATGCCTTGAAGAAAATTTTCAGCACATGCTATTATAGTTTCGGAGTAATTACCGACAATTGTTGTCATAGCAAGTTCCAACAATGTTCCGATTGTTCTTTTTACAGGGCTATGAGATGTGTCACCCAACAATTTTTTTGAAAGAAAAGCAGCTGTTAATTCAACCACATTATTAATCCTACTTTGTCAAGTTGTTAAAAGTAATAAATTATTAGTAATGATATTGTTAATAGAGTTATCTTTATATAACCAATCAAAAGAAGCTGTCCTGAAAAAAGTCAGCTAAAAAAAATGT
>Ga0302185_10000074_pt1 | contig 81281 bp, 49 predicted proteins | sample II_Bog_E1_1_FD_200231 | JGI IMG/M metagenome (GOLD analysis project Ga0302185, IMG submission 200231) | Peat permafrost microbial communities from Stordalen Mire near Abisko, Sweden - II_Bog_E1_2 | ecosystem: Environmental > Terrestrial > Soil > Wetlands > Peat | place: Sweden: Abisko... | reverse complement strand
CATCTTATCCAACATTTATTATTAACTATTTGAGATTAAAGCCTAAATTTTACTGGACTTTGCATGATTATGAACTAAATCTATTTCACTCAAATTGTATTTGCGATGTTTGCTTATAAAATGGTTTACCGTTAATTGTATTGGATTATAAGGACATACACCTTCTCAATAAATGCAAATAATAGATTAACGAGAACTGCTGCTTGAAACTGATCGCCTTCTTTTGGGAATAGATCTCTTTCGGAATTATTTCTTTACTTAATTTTTCCAGCCATTTTTTCGCTTATTTTTTCTATTTTTCCGACTTATTTCTCCATTTTTTTTTTAGGAGACCTTAATGCCTATCTTCTTTTCTCTTTCCTCACTCGAACACTTGATGCTATTGGTGCTGTATCTCCTTTTTTACAATGGAGTAGCACTGCTTTTCTATTAGGTTATCGACCAGTTATTGCTGATCCGAATCAGAGTCAATGCCGGACTTATTCATCATGATTTAGACATTTTCCTCCTATTGATGATTTAATTCTAATCACTGACGTCAATCAACTTTATAATAAATCGAAATTGATTAACAAACAACCCTCCAACCTAAAGTTGTTACTCTTTGCATTATTCAAAATCATTTATCCAAATTTATCTATTGCGATCAGCTTGCCTATAAAGCTTTTTTAAGGTTGGTAAATCTGTGTTATAAACTGAAATCAGCTGAGTTGTACGACCTCTTTATCATTTAAACCTGCTGTTTAAAATAACTTGTTGATGATACCCATAACTTTGCTTAATTTAATCTGAAGAGAGCATTGAAGGTGTCAATGTTATGCTTGTATAGTTTGAAGTAAGTATACTTGTGCCTTGCGTTTGGATTCATCTTTCTCATATTTTTTGTAAAATTGTAATTTTATCTTTCCTCTTTAAACTGCAGCACTTTATATAAAGGTAAGTTTCTCCTTATTTCCTCTTCAATTTTTATGCTACTTGGTTAGGTTTTGTATTAATTGGATGACTTGTTGATTCTTGCTCATTTAATTAACCACAAAATTCGACAATATATACTTGGTTGTGGCTGGAATTTGTTTGCCCGAAGTTATGTATTAAATTATTCCGACCTTTTATGCCGAACGGGAAATATACTAATACTAAATGCTATTGCTTATCTCTTATGGATTATAATTAATTCAAAGAGTATTGAAAGATTAATAATGATGTACTCCATTTTTATAGATTATATATTGAGCTAATATCCCATATTGTACAATTTAAAAACGAAAACCAGGTTATGGTAGTATGAAAATATTCAAATTATATTCGAAATGGCGAATTTAATCTCAAAACAAACATAGAATTGAGGAAACTACACATAAAGCATTTGTATTCTATGTGTATATGTAAAATTATACATTATTCTTAAGATATTGTGTTGAGACTATAACTATTGCCTGCCATTTATTTGCTTTTTATGCTTTTTATTAAATGAGCTATATAAAATAAATTATTTAAATATATGTTTGAAAGTGATGATCCTTCTTCCTTAGCTCTTGATCAGCCCGTTCGTTAACAATAATCATCATGTAAGCCACGATGCAATTCTATTTTCATCTTTATTATCCTTGGTACATACTATATCACTTAGGATTTATCTTTCTCATAGTAGGTATGGCTTAGTTGATAACTAATTATCAGGAAAAAACTTACTCTTTTGAATTAAAGTCTGATGGCAAAAGATTAACTAATCCTCCTAATTTTGTCAGTTTTGCTGAGGACAGTGAAGCTGCAATTTATATTAATTTGCCATGGCTAACTCAATTGAATTATGCTAATCGACATTAGGGATAAAATATTGAAGAATTTACTCCTTCTGCAGATTCATGTATCCACTTTAGATACAATCAATAGATTAAAAAGAATACAAGTATGGTTAATACGGTTTTAAATCCTGATTAATATGCTCTTCCATGTGGAAGATTTCCTTCTCTATTTTATGGGAACAACATTTCTGTTAGTGTTGATAATATCTCAAAATTTATCGATAGTAGCGATCTTACTATCTTTGATTACTCAGTCAATAATTTTAATCCATTTATTCAATGGGTAGATTTAACAGATCAACAATTTCAAACTTGGATGGAGCAAAATTCAGTAATAGAAACAACTAAACTTCTTGGCGTAATGAAAGGTTGGTTCTCGGGCTAGTTTCAAATATAATTATAACGTATACATTTTTATTATACAGTATATGAGATTTGGGAATAAAATCCCGGCTCGGTGTGGATTTATTTAACTAATAATCTCGCCTTAGGAGGCTACGATGTTCCATTTTGCTTAATAAACCTTTGTGAAAGTACTATTGTATTTTTATTTGCTCTCACAGTTTTTCTCTTTCAGAAGATAACATCGGGATAAATAAAGGATTAAGGTGCAAATAAATTAAATGAAATTGAAGATTTTACAAATGAATAAACATATTCTGGAAAATCAGATAATCTTTGATTACATAAATTTTGATTTTCATAAAATTTCTTTGTTTAGGAATTCTAACTGTCTTCACACAAAACCGATTCTATATTATAATTAATTGAATTCTTATCATTCAAACTTGCATGGAATTACGTACAATTTTTAATACTTAGCTTACATTCATAACACAACCCCTCCAACCAGCAATCAAACGCGCAGATAAATTGGGGGTTAAGCTGTTTGGACTCTGTCATCTGCTAAGATTGGTAATGGAGTATAACAACTGCGCGATGACAACACCAATACATTTTGGCAATCTGATGGGTCTCAGCCCCATTTGATTAATATTCAATTCATGAAGAAAACAAGGATTCAATAAATTTGCATGTTTTTCGATTTTAAGAGTGACTAGTCATATACTCCCAGCAAGCTGTCTATTCGGGCTGGCAACAATATACAAGATTTGAAGGAAGTGCAGTTTCTGGACTTTAAAGAACCAACCGGATGGTATACTGTACCTCTCAAGACCAAACTCCTAAACAATACTTAAAAAAATTACATCACTACCATAAATATTCAAATTTTAATCTTACAAAATCAACATTCTGGAAAAGATACTCACATGCGGCAAATTAAAATTTTTGGACCTAAATAAAAGATCAATCAAGGCTTAGGCTTTCCCGATTTTAAGGCTGCAGAAATTACCCAATTCTACTCCGTGAGATGATTGGCTTTTAAACATTGCTTTTTAATTAAATTTAAAGAGTTGCAAAGACCATTTATTTGTTGATAAGGCGGATTAATAAAGAGAAGTTGTTAATTCAAAATAAAAAATATTTTTATGAGCAATGATTAAGAATTGTGGTCATTAAAGATATCTGTCGTGGGTCAATTTGGTGTCTTTCTTTTTGTCAGGATTGGTTTTTTTTGATCGTAACGTTTTAAAAGGATTGGCTATTTCGTTTTATCTTAATTCCATCAATTTTTTGCCGATCAGTCTGTTTGTATCGATATCTATTGTATTTAAGTAAGTAGTATGTTTATCGTTTGAAGTTGTTCCAATTTTCTTCTTCTTTAACTATCTTGAAGATTCAATGTTAATATAACTTCTTCTAGTTGCAGAAATACGATTTCGGGATGATGATTTGACATATACCTCTTCTGTTTTTATTTGATCTATATCAATAATTTAATGAAATTTTACAGCATTCTTTTTGTCAGATTAAACTGTCTTTTTTAATTATTTTGATGGCGTAAACACAAATATGCCCCTTTTCTTTTACAAAGACTCATTTTTAATGATTTATCTAGAACATTCTTCAGTTAATCTTCTCTTTTACCGACTTTTTTGTCGATTAAATTTTTAAAGTTTATTAAAAACTTCTTTAATAATGGCTTAGGGACGGCTCTGATTATGGGAGCATTAGTTGATTAATAATTTTTAAAAATTGGAGGTGACATTTTTAATGATTCTTTCGCAGTGATTGGAAGGAATGATTTAATCCTGCTCGCTATACATAAAAATGATGGGTATTTACAGTTGTATTTTGGTTTAGAAATTAATATTAAAAGGATTATACTTTGATCCAAATTCAAGGCTCAGAATGCGATTAAATGATTACTGGAGATAATTCAAGGCGATTTCTATTATAAATGCGGGAATATTCAATTTCTTTAGAGCTATCTCTCTTGCTATTTATCTAAAATTGTGAAAGGGAGAATCTAATACAATAGCTTTAATAACAGGCTACTCGTCAAATTGAACTATAGTTTTCAGACTGCCATTTTTATCGCTTTTTATTTTTAGACTTTCTCTTTTGATTTAATCTGTTTTTTATTTGTCAGAGCAGTTTTCAATTGCGTATAGAAGAGTGGCAACTGCGCCCATGCTTCGGCCCCAAATAACAAACTATCTGATATATTTTTTTCGATGCAGATAAGCTATAACAGGGTCTAAATAAAAAGATGGCTACTAATGTCTTTGTACTCTTTTAGTCCATAAGTTATATACTCGCCCTCGCTCTTTCCGCTGCCTGATAAATCAAACATCGCCAAGCAATAATTTTTGGGAAGATGTTCGACTAAGGAAAGCGCTTATAATCGACTACTTCCAAGACCATGCAGGTATATTAAGCATTTTTTATTAGTATTGGACTAATGATGAACTTCTTTATGATTGAGGCGATGTTTGATAAGAGTGCACTTTATTTTTTCTTGATGACTGTTAATTAATGAAGGTAGATCCTCCAGAATGAAGGAAGACTCACTGACATAAAAACCTAACTTGATGGATTAATACTGATGCAGTCCTCGGAATAGTTGCTACGCTTAGTTCTTATGAGATCTTCTACTAATTTATCGAGAAATGAAAGGTTAGTTGACATTCTTTGTCTAAAACAATTCCTTATTATTATTAGATTTAGCAATCCTTAACTGAAAAATTTAGATTATGATCCTTTTGTATATTTGATATAGATAATACCAATTAATGAATAATCATCAAGCAGGATATAATTAACTTTATTCATCAAACAAAGTTAGTAATATATTTCTGGATTAAAGATGTCTAATACTCAGGTTATTTAATTATCATTCAATATGGTTACTATGATCAAGAGATATGAGACTCTTATAAATGGCCTTAAATTTGATAGGAATAAAATCTTTTTCTATTTTAAGGTCATCAAATAAATCTTTGCCTTAAAATATAGAGACAACCATTTCATACTTTAAGATATTTTTCCACTCGATGGTTTATATAATACTGATTATGCTTTTTAATTTTGACCTGGCATTATCAAATTACTACTATTATATGTTTATTCCTTTAATTGCACATAGAGTGCACCCTATATGTTAAGTGCACAAAGCCAGGTTTATTCCCACACTCTAAATTATTTAAGATCTACCATGAATATTTTGAGGCATGCTATAACTACAGCTAACCACAAATAATAAAACATTATCACTATAATGAGGTAAGCAAGCAGAGGAATTATTGCAATATAGATTATTTTCATGCCATCGCTCAATAGAAAGGGGTGATAGGGGCAACTCAACCAATATTGTTTGTTAATTGTCAAAAGATTTGTCATAATTTTGACTATTTTAAGAAGAAACTGATACAAGTGTGCTAGTATTTTATAAATGAAGATGGTTGGCATGTTAAACACATATATCAAGTCAACTGTAAGTGTTATTTGAGATGACAAGCCAACGTATCCAAAGATTATATATAGATAACATAAGATTCCTTTGAAGCTGATTATATTCTGCATCATTATGGAGTAGTCAGGTACTTATATTATAAAATTAATAAACCAATGATGCACGTGATGACAGATCAGCACGATAATTTAGATAAAATGTTGCTGGTAGTTGACAACAGTCAATGACAGCATTAAGCTAATCGAACAATTTGCAATTATCTGAATGTACTATGATATTTCTTTATTGCCTTTTTGGATAAGCTTTGCCTCTCTGTTCTTGATGTGAAAACAAGTGTAGTTAGCTAATCCGAAAAAAGAAGTTAAGAAGACTAGAAGACTACTGATATTGAGATTTAAAGTTATAAAAACCGCAAAAATGATGGAGAGTATACGAATGATAAAGTATTTGATAGTCATTAGATGTAAGCTTTATTGTGTTTATAAATATTATATTATGTCAAGTCTGATAAACTAATTTTGATTGGCTATCATTGGAAAAGTAGTTTAACTGTTTATCATTGTCAATATGTTATTATTAATAATATTACGAAATATACAATCAAATTGATGTCGACCCTTTTAACATCCTCAAATTACATCAAGATTTAGCTCAATAAAATTAATACTCTCTTCATTAAGAATACCAAAACATCAAATTTCAGCAAAAGTACGCCAATTATCTTTAAAGTAGTCATCTCTTAACATAGGTTAAAACTAATTTGATAAATTATGTTGATGTAAGGCCATCTTATGGAGTTCTGATTGACAATGATGCAAAGAAATCCGTGGCAAGTCTGCAAATTAAATACAGTGGAGCCATTGAAGAAGTTGTAAAGGGTAAGCTTCAAATAAATTGGATAGCAATTGAGTCATCATAAATATTGGACAAAAAGCTACAACATAATTAGTTTACAGATCTCTATAAAAAATATCAGTCCAATCTGAAAGAATATAAAGAATATTCAATTATCATTCCTTTTTCTTTAGATGATCCTGCGAACAATTCTGAAAGCAAAGAAAATAACTCGTAGCAATAATAACCAATCAGTCACGAGAAAGTCACCATTCCTTTAGTTATTTAAAATTAAAATCAAAACTATTTAGAAGTGAGCAATAAAATTATTCCAGCAAAATAATTAATGGCTGAATCCTCTGCAAAAGATAAGACAAAAATTAGAATTTCTTTTATTAATTTTATGATACTGCTGATATTTGCTTTAATTTTGGGTATTTTTATTGGATCCAAAATTTAGCAATGCAGAATGACCACAAATTAACAGACAAATTCAGAAATAAAATAATAATAAAAGATAGTTAGCCAATAACTTAAAGAATAATCTTAAACAAAGATTAATTAATAACAGGAATAAATAATAGTGAAGGCTAGTTAAGATTTGACTACTGAATAAAAAGATGCCTAAGCTTCATATAAAGAAGAATCTGATCGTGAGGTGGCTATTAGTTAATTTTAGAACTATATTGAATATCTTGAGTCCAATCTTTGATATTACTTTATCATAATATTTAAGAAAATCTTACATTTGACATGTATAATTTAATATAAAGTTGGTATATATAACTCATGATAAAAATATCAATTCCTCTTTAATATGAAATTTTCAATTAAAGCTACATTCCTAACATTAATTGTTAATTTTACTTACTTAATTATAATGAATCGCAAAGAGGGATAAAATGGAGATGATCCTTATGAACTTATTCGCAAGCTACGTACCATCATTAAAACCCAAAAATAGTCTTTATAGTAATATAAGATGATATGCGACTCACTGGTCCACGAAAAGAATGTCGCCCTCGCCTAAATTATACAGCTAAAAAAACAAATTGAATATCTATCTAAGAAAATATAGCAATAAAAATTATTAAAAACCACCACAATTCAATCATGCCAAGATCTTTTTTTGATCAGACAAATGCCAAAGGATAGTAGATTGACCCCTAATATGATTGGCTCTCCAATTCGCAAAAATGATGTAGCTAACTCACGCCTTACTCTCTTAGGCAGCCCTAGCGAAAGCAACATTAAAAAATAATCTAAAAACACCTAATTTATTCCCGGATTAGTTTCGTTTCACAAAAAGCGACAATCTATTTTTGGAACAAATGGGCAGTCCATTGATAGTACAAGTGAGATAGGGCAAAGCCAAGTCGGTGAATATCTTATTGAAGATTTAATGATAATCGGGCCTGATATAATTGAGTTAAAACGATTGAGATAGGAGCATAGATAATAGAAAGAGCTAAAAATATAAAAATATACCTATTTTAACATAAATAAAATCTATCAATATCAAAAAGCAGAGTATTTAGATGACGTTTCTAAGAGATCCTTTCCTTTGGGAGCCCTTGCAAGAAGAAAAACTGTATAAAATATCGAATAGTTTAAACTAGATATGGAGTTTATTACAGAAGGTAAGATGGGGTAGGATTTTTTTGTCATCAATCTAAAGGGAGATTTTGATCGGGATTAAAAAATGTTTTTAGGCAATTGCAATCCATTCAAGGCCCTTTATGCAGTATGCCTACGAGTTCCTGATTTTATACCGATAAAGGACGAGAAATATTATCAAAGGACAGAGCAATAAGTTTGGATGGTGGAGAAGGTTTATGTAATTCTCACTTACTTTCCTTTTTTAACAATTCATCTTTCTCTTCTCGCAAAAATCCATAAAATTCTATAACCTCAATGGCATTCCTTACACCGATAGGAAATATTCACTCGAAATTTGTCGAGAAATTTGGTTGAGGCTCAAAAGAATTAAGAAATAAAAAGGATAATCAGTCATTTAATGGTGAAAATTCCTGATTTTAACCAAATTTGTCAAGTGGAAAAGAATTATTTCGGGACATTACCAAATTTTGGAAATCCTGCTCAGTATGCGATGTCAAGATTTGCTTGTCCTATCTTTTTCTCAATATTTGCTTATGAATAAATGCTGCTATTGCTTTCAGCTCTCTTTCTTTAAAAGAACATTATCTTTGCAAGCAAAAGTGAGAGCGCAGGCACCCTTTGCGCATTATTCCTGGTATCGATAATTGCTCCATTTGTTTATAACTGTCATCTTATTTTGAATTGCACCAATTAAATTTTAGAGAACATCGTGTTTGGATTTCCTTTGCCTTTGGTCGCTTCTTTCAAAAAGCCCACCAATTTCACGAAGATACTTAGCAGTTTTATTGATAACAATAAGGATCATTTCAAAGGATATGAAGGAAAGAGACAAACAGCTCCTTTGATTTTGGTGGACATTGACTCAAATAGCATCTTTTATGACCCAGAATTGAACCCTATTTTTTAATAAATTATCAGTGAGCCTAGTGAGGAACTGCGCAATGCTTATAAGGAAGTTAATCCAACTCATTCAAAGTCTTTTAGTTTTCCTAAAAAAATGCCTGTATAATTTTCAGGAAGACCTCGTTCTGAAACCTAAAAAAACGCAGAATAGAAAAAGAAGCTTCTAAAGTAATATCAACAAAAGATAGAAAACAACACTTCGAAATGGCCAACTTTCACGGCAAACTGCACATCTTTAAAGTTGCACGATCTGCTGACTGATTATATACGAACATTCTCTATTGACAGAGATTGCCACTATGAAGTTGGCAAATTAAAAGGATAGGAAAGGAAAAAATATTCACGAGAGCATTTGATGAAGAAACATGAGGAGAGAAGTCAGTTCGTGGATGTAATTGTCAATAGTCAGCTATTTGCCGACTATTTAGACCAGATAGCAAAGATGCAAGCCCCAATTTATAATGCATGATTTTATAATATCCGTTATAATGCACTAACTTACAAAAAATAGCAAAGCCAGCATCATCAACCTCTTTTAGAAAATGGACTCTAACATTACTAAATTTAGAGCTTCTCTATAATCATCACCATCCAATGAGCAACCCAAAGGCAAAACATCCAAATAATAGCAACTAAACTGCACCTGCTAGAAAGATAACAGATATCGAAGATTAGAGAGATAATTCTATCTTGGTCAATAAGAATCAGTTTCAAAGGTTGCATAATTATTCAAAGACGACGGTAATTAAACTTGGGCTAAATTACTGAGTTTTATGAGTGATTATCTAGTGAAAATTATCTCATTACTTGGCCATTCAATTATCTGTCATTGCAAACAAACTAAGATAGATTAATATGCAGATCTTTGCCATAAAATTGCGTTTTTGAGGGAAGAAAATCATAAATTTTTTCGGATGATTGAAGAAAAAACGGAAGAGTGCGAACTACTAAGGATCAAAATAGAATAATTATAAGTAATGAAATAAACAAAAGGCATTGAAACTCCAATCGCCGTACATTTTCTTCCAGGATGTTCAAATTTGACTTCATAGCTGACCTCTATGATAGCCTCATCAAATTCGAGTCGAATATCTTAGTTTAGACATATTTGGCCATAACTAACGTTACCTTCAGGCGATTTTGGTCATCGCAGATATTTTGAAGAGTCTTCAGGAGAAAGATGCATGAGTATAAGCTCGCGCACAATGCTGGGATAAAAATCAGTAAATCATCCTCTTGAGAGTACTTTTCGGAAGGCAAAAATATTCGAACACCATTGATTCGCAATTAACTATTGTATATTTATAACTTACTTTTCCTCCTAATAATTGTCAGTTTCTGATTTTGAAAATTATTATTTTTTGAAATTAACAAAAACAGTTGTGCTCGCTTTTTCGAAATGAATGAAGCAATTATCTTTTATCAGTAAGAGACTCTATAATATATTGCAATGAAAGTTAATCATTAGGAGAGTATTTTTATTGATGAAGGCAACAGTGAGAAAAGCTAAAGCAAGTCAGTTTAAAATCAAATCCCACCCAGTGTTCCTTATTTTGGACATGGAGATTCAAATATTTATGTGGATCAATTTTTGGAGAAGTAGGAAGACCTTCCAAAAATGTAAATTGATTTTACTCCCATTGACAGGGAGGATTCGCAATAACATAATCCTCAGTTTGATAGATAAAGTGAATTAGAAAGCCATCAATTGACCATCAATCCTTCCACCTTTCATAATTTTCAAAAGCATTTGACTGTAGCATTGAAACATGTCATTTCTCTACCTAGCTTTTAAAAGACGTAAAAGGACTATGTTAAAGCAGCCATAAAGCTATGGAAGGTATTTGCACAGTCAAAAATTTGTACGAAAAAAATATTGCATTTTTTACTAGGTGAACATAATTAGCATTAAACAACGACCTAAGATTTAAGATAATTTGGTTTTGCTAAAACTTGTGAATCCTTTGGGTAAAAGATAATTTTATAAGCACGCAAATATCTATTAATAGAGACTCGCAGACAGCTCAAATAAGGGCTCTTGGAGTCCTATTTCGAGCATAAGAAAATAAAGGACATGTAAAAGTTTAAAAAATATGTGGCAATTTTCATCTAAGAGCTATAATAGGGCTTTCTCAGGAAAAGACTTTCCAGAGAGAAGGTGCTTGAATTGATGGCATGATTTAACTCACTTGTAAGCTGAATATTGCGTAATATACATCTAATAAATATAACATCTTTTGTGAAGATATATCCAAAAGAATCAAATGAAATAAGTATCCCAATACAAAACCTCCAACACGTTTAGCCACAGACCGGTGTGTCAACAAATAATATGTTATCTTGTAGTCATATTCGAAAATATTAGTTTTTGGCTATTCGTCCAGTCCAATTATTTGAGCCAAGTCTATAGGCTTACTATGATAACACTTTTTTCCACATCACTATTTTTAATAGTGATTCTAGGCTGTATAACATCTTCATTAGACCCATCTGATCCAGTCATGAAAGAGTACCGTGGTGGTAATTCTTCAAAGTAATAATATATTGATAAAGAATTTCTGACCATCTGAGTAAGTGTGTTTATTGTGAGAACTGTCACAGTTACGTCTATTTAACATCTAAGCACTGCAAAATATGTGATAGGTAAGCTAAAATATATTTAGGTGCGTACACTAATTTGATCATCATTGTGTTTGGATAAACAATTGCATCGGATTGTATAATTACAGGGCATTCTTAGGACTGATTGTGTCTGCTTATGCCAATTTGACCATTTATCTCATCAGTACTGTGCTACTATGGATTTAAGGTGATTGGCATTCATTTATGAGTCAAATGGCAGTGAATTGGGTGATGGGCGCTGTGGCTTTAATTTTATCACTTATGGTCCTAGGTCTTATAATTCTGCATTGCTTTTTAGTTTTGAAAGGAGTTACTACATATGATTTTATCGTTTCCAAAAGAGTCAAAGAAGCCAAATCTCATAAGAAAATTGTCATACATTCAATGAATTAAATTTAGCAAGCTGCCAAGCCAATAAACTAAAGTTTTTCCGAGAATAATCACACTGAGGAAGTGCACAAAACTTAAAACTTGTTACATCCGTCGAATTTTAATTAAAGCTTCAATCGTTGTCATTAAAAAGATAAAACTTCATAACTTGCCTCCATTGACAACTTTAAAGACTCTCAAGATAGTAAATCCAGAGCAGTTCGCATTTCAAAGGATATCAAAAATTCAGAAGAGAAGACTCTTGAATAATTTTATGCCAATCATCGAAGTTTAAAGATTCTAGTGGGCAAGACTATTCTGGTCTAATCGACTAAAAGTCACAAAGGCGATAAAAATAAAAGAGCAAAAATAAAATTAGATGAATTTTAAAATCAGGAAGACAAAGTAGTTCAACCTCAGGATTGTAGTCTCTATTAACAAAAGTTAATCAAGTGAGCTCATTTCAATATTTTAAAATTCATATTTCGAGGATCACTTTTTATGTTATTTTGGCAGCATTGATTCAATTTCTTAATCACTTACGGCGTGGACAGAATGAACAGATCCATTCTCCGAATTTTTGAACATATCCTTTACGTACAAGATAAATGAAAAAAATGATTAGTATAAGCCCAATTATTCATTCTGCTATTGCCCAGATGAGTCTGGCACTTGATGCCCAATATAAAGTTGCCGCTCCAGCTATGACTATGACAAGACTTATCGCGGCTAAAACATAAACTAAGAAAATTTTAACAAATCCTGCTAAACCTTTTCTGTCGGCAGCTAGGAGATTCTCCCTTTCTTCTCTTCTTTAGTTAGCTTTGTCGAGTTTTTTCCCTACTTAAAGTACCTAATGGAGTTCTATACTATGTTATTTGCTTTATACTTGAAAGGTTTTTTGAAATCCAGCATTTCTTGCAAGTTATCGATGCATTTTTAAACATTAATCTTTTAATCTTTGTATTACTCTTATAAGAGAAGATCCTTGACATTGGACTTTAAAATTATCATTTCTGATTGATTTAAAGATTTAAATACGTTTAAGCTGGCTACACGGTTGTGAGGGTTCTTCCAATATTAATAAAAAAAAAGCCCAGAATAATATTAAGCCTTAAGTTTTTGAAGAAAATCTTACTATTCTTCAGTCAATTTTTGCATCACTTATAAAATAATTATTAAGATAGATGACTAAATATATCAATTAGAATGACTAAGTTTATACGTTAATAATTATCAACTTTTAAAAATTAATTTTTTGCTAATTTGATCATTGACGTGGCTAAAATTATAATATGAAAGTATAATATGAAAACAAATACTTTAATACCTTCGAAAATACAATTTGTTGAACAGATACAAATATTCGCTAATATATTAGCCATAAAAGTAGGTGACCTTCATTTTATGATGTTATGGGTTTCTATTTTCTGCACAAGCTGCTTCGTCTTCAAATAATCTTATGTGTTCATGCTAATTCTATTATTTTTTTGGCGTTTCAGTATTTCCCTTAACTTTCCTACACTCAATCTTTATCCATATAGGTTATCCTGTTTTCTTTCTTTGGTCTTTGATACTATAAAATGCTCCTTCTATTCTGCCTTTTTTTTTTCTCTTTCTTTTGAGTATAGAAATTATCCATTAGAAAAAGTTCTTTTTTGCTCTAAGTTATTTGATCTTAAAAATTAAACTGGTTTTAATGGATTTTTGACCTGATCATTGATGTATTTACAATCTGAAAATTCTTATATTTTTTTCAATAACTCGAGATGCATGTCCATTTGTTTAATTGGGTATATTAAATTATTGCTGAATAAACGATTTATTTTATTTTTCTTTGTGCTTGCAGTGGATTCGGAGTAATTGTATAAATTTGGAAGCTTTGCCGGCGTGAACTTATCCGAGTTACTCCAGTTGGATACCTCAGAGAAAGATGTATGCCTCTCTTCTCGAGGAAAACTTATTTTTCGATGGTTGTGCAGAAGGAACTGAACATTTGAGAATTATTAAAGCTACTATGACAGCATTTTTTACATATTAATAATATTAATAAATGGTAACTTTATTTTAGGCAGATTCATTATTTATGGCTTTGATTCAAATATCAATTCTACAATATCGATTAAGTTGAATAATTTGTTGAGTGTATAGTCTATTTAATGCGAATAGTCGTCAATATTAGATCGAAATTATATCCATCACTCATCATCCAGACCGTCAGGTCTTAACGTTTCCCAAGGTCTGTAGTCTTCTTCGTTATAGAGCTGACTTGCTGTCTTTTTAATTTGTGACTGATTTGCCATCCTCCTGGCAGTATATCCTTTTTTCTCACAACTTTCAATTTAATTTTTTCTAGCCGTATGCATATTTTGAGAATTAATCTTTCCTCCTTTAAGTATTATTTGTTGAGTGAATTCATATATATGGTTGCTATTGTTCTCAAAAGATTTTAATTTATGAGTCGGACCAATACGATTGAAAGTCGTATTTGTATCTTCAGTGTTGCGTATTTTCGCAGATTTTAACTATAACAACTGTCTTCTGCTGCTTTTTGAGTGTAATACGATGGGACGAGCCGATTTTATTTGTTATCGCTGAATTAAATAAACACTTTTCATTTTTTATGATATTTTGTCGAGTGCTGCAGCCCTTTGATAAATTAAGCTTTTTAAGTTATTTAGTTTTTATTTCATGGGCTATTAGATATTGTCGAATTATTGAGGATTACTCACTTGGCCAAGTTCTCCGAACAGTTCTTTAACTGATTTTACTGCTGCAGGGCTATTATTTCTATGAGTTCTGGCTGAGAAACAGTGGCGATCTTTTTTAACACTGATGGAAGTACTTAATAATTTTTGTTGTTGCCTGGTAAAACCTGCCGTACAGCATCTATTGTATTCTTTTTTTATTTCCAGCTTCTATGGGATGTAGATAAAAAATTGGTTAATTTAGTTTGCCCTTTGCATTTTTTATGAATTCATAGAGCCAGATTAAATGCTAGGTTATCACACTTTCTAAGATAATTTTATTATTTAATTTATAAAACAAAAGCATTTTTATTCAATTCATTAAATAATTATAGTTAGTTGTGCAGATTACCTTGATTAATTTATTGACACTTTTGATCGGAATGACTGAGCAATGCTCTTTCAAATTTAATGCTATCTGATTCTCCATTAGAATATTTTGATTATTTAGTTAGTTTTATGACATTTACTTTGATATATGAACTTTGATTCTTTTTGTTGATCATATTAATATTTTAAATCTCATGATTAAAATCATACTGCTTGCTGGAATTCTTTGCCTTCTCATGGCTCAGACATTTGCCCCCAAGACTAAAGAAGCAGCCACAGCTTGTATCATATTTCTTATTAAGCTTTTCATGCTTTCGATTCAAATCAAGATGGACTACTCTCTAAAAAATAAGCTAAAAACTACTTCGATCAAGATTACTTGAAAGATTTTAAAGGAATTGACATTGATCCTAAATTTTTGACAAGTGCTATGTCGTATATTCTGGGTGAGGACAAAAATGGCGACGGGCTCAGTCTACCATAATTTTTACTTGCCGTGATTCCCAAACAAAACTCTACAGTGAAGTTGTAGCCAGACTTTTATAGAGAGTAGGACCTTTGATCAATGTACATCTTGATTTATGCTATCAATTTTTGCATTCTTAGATGCATATAAAATAATTTTGAGATGAAAGATTCATGAATAATGAATTTGGCAATAATGTTGTTAATCTTAATAATGCTTTTTGATTTTTTTTGGCTTAGTGATTTAGTCCATAATCTTAGATATGTATAATTAATTATCATCCTATAATTATTTTTGCTAAGATTATGATCAATAATAGATAGCTCACTTATTAAGAAGCTAATAGATTATTTTAGAGTGCACTTTTAATCATCTCGCAGGAAAATTTTGCTAAAAGACAAAATAAATCAAAAGTCAAAGATTACCTTCATTGCCAATCTTTACAATCTTCCCCAAAATAAACCCATTCTCCTTAAAAGGATAGAACAAGAAGTTTAATGACTTAAAATCGCGAATTAGATTCCACCAATCAAGATTTTAGTTCTTATAAATCCCTATAAAAAACAATCAGTCCCTCTCTCCATAAGCTTTCAATCTAGAAATATTCTTCTCATGATTCAATTTATGAAAATGAAGTTGAGTCAAGTCTTAAATTAGTTGAAAAGATATAGAACAGCATCAATCTTTCTCAAATGCAGATAAAGTATCCAGCTGATAAAATTGTGAAATAAAGATATTAAGAATAATAATGTTCTTTGTAAATGGACTGTGTAAAAGAAGAAAAGGGAATACTTTATTAATAGGGTAATTATTTTGTTAAGCAGGCCAAATAAAATAAATTAAACGAGATTTATAGATAAAATCTCGAGGAAAAATCAGCAAAGCTCAATAAATAAACCATAATACTGGACAAGTTACAGGCTATATTTTTTACTGCAAGCATAGTACCTAATGCCCCTTCGATTGCCATCTTTAATTTGCCAACAAACGCAACTCGAAAGGTGAAAAGCTTTATAGACTCATTATTCTGTCATAAACACACCTTGAAACTTGTCTAGAGGAAGACTAAGAAATATCTTTTATGAAACTGACCAAACTTATCGATAGTTTGTAATAAATAATGACTACTTTACTTTCCTAAAACTAAGAACTAAAGCCAAAAGTTTATTTTTTATTAATATAGGAAATATTAGCCAAAATAGCAGAAAAGCTTGGATAGGAAGACCATAGGTTTATTTATAAAGGGCTGACCTCTAAAAATTATCTAAAGGCTGCCAAGAAATATTTTGATAACCTAATTTATAAAGTAAAAAATACGATGGGCCTAATATGATAGTAAACATTAATAATTATCAACATTTCATGCAAAAAGTAAATTTTATGGAATCAATTAAATGATTATCTTGATTACGATCAAGACCCCTATTTATCTAAAAGATAAACAGCAATAATATCGATAATATTTTTCTGTTTATAAAATTAATTAGCTAACGATTATTGATATTTATGTTATTTGGTGGGGAATAATGATAAATAGCACAATATAGGCCCATCACAGCGAATAAACTGCCCATAACTAAGTCCCTGCATATGTCAATGTTAACGCCTATTCCCACTCTCCATCATCAGAACAGATATTTACCATAATTCTATTTCTCGCCATAATAGTCATGCATTCTGTCTTTATTGTATCCGCCATAACAACTTTTAATTCACCTATCCTTTGGATTCTTCTTGGAATCACGTATGGATTGTTTCTAATTATGGCCTTTGACTACATCTCTCTCACCTGCTAAGATCCTGTAGATGACCTATTGCTGGGTGTGAAAATATCATATAAATTATAGGAAATTGTGTACTGCCTGCATTGCAAAACAGAAGTACATCGCTCTAGCTATCATTGTAAAACTTGCGATCGTTGCGTGTAGCATTTCGACCATCATTGTCGATATCTGAACAATTGCATTGGTGGGAAGAATTATCATCAATTTTTAAGGTTATTAATAGTTGTAACTGTCTTTTGCATCACTATTATAGGAGAAGGAATTTGGATATTTGTGGCATCATTTAACAATTCTGAATTTAAATAAAGTATCATCAGCAATTGGGCAGTATTGGTTGCTATAATTCTAACATTAGTAGCAATGGTGGCTGTCGACACGCTACTAGTTTTTCATCTTTACCTCACTTGTGTATTAAAAAAAACCACATTTGAGTATCTAATGGAGAAAACAGATAGTTAAGAAGAAGTTCCAAACCATGTTTTAAGTCAGCAATAAATTCGTGGGGCAATGTGAGAATTTGATAATTATGTACTATAGTTTCCAGGTTATTGTTAAAATATTCAGAGAACAATTTATAAATTTAATAGGAATATATTGATGCAAAAATAAGTAATATAATCAAGTGTTCGGGCAATAGTCCTCATCTTGATAGTTATCATTTTATTGTTCGAGTGGCACCTAGTTTTCTTCAATCAATTTAAGCTCCTACTATTCGATCCATCGCTTGTATTAATAGACTTAGTTGCTGTCTTAATCGAATTGCACTCTTCGCAATTGATCTATCACTCGAGTTTATTCTTCATCTTATTTCTTTTACTATTTTTATTGCCTTTTTTGATCCAGCATTATTTCTTTCAATTGCTATTTTTACAGCTAAAACTGCTTGTTTGCCATTTTTAGCATCCTTTGCCGAAATTTTTTAATATGTATTTGACGGGTGACACTCATTTTAGGGATGGGAGTCAGTCTGCTGCTTGCTCGTTTTTTGCGCTTTTATTTGACTTGCTTCATTATTAATTACAAATGAAGTGATGGATAGCATTGAAATTATATATGATAAACTCTGTATCTAAACTCGAAGAATTCACTTAAAGTAAAATCTTTTTAAAGAGGAATAAATTGGTTTCGGAAAATATTTAGATTCAGTTTTCCTGTGATTTTTTCCAAGACAGCAATAATAGTTAAAATTACAAATGAAGATATTTTGGCATCATCATCTTCTCTTTTTGTGTTTCTTTTTGGAAGGTTCTTTCCTTTGAACTTTCGTATCATTTTCATTGTTTTCATCCATTTATTAGAAGTTCTTCAACTCATCTTCCTTGTTTATTTTGGAGTTATCTGATTCGTTCGGCACCAGCTTAAAGCCAAACACCTTTGCCACAAATTCTTATCTCTTGAAAAAGGGTTGTAAATCAGGGTATGTCTATCATAAGGGTTATTATACCATAAGCAGCAAAAAGGGAAAAGATGTTCCAAAGAAGGCACCATCAGCGTCTGCTGATTTTTTAATCGGGGAATACACATCTTTGCAGCGAGGGCAATACACTTTTACTCTCGCTATTTTTAAATCTTAGCTGATTGCTATAGGCAAAACATTCTGCTTTTCACACATAACTCTGGGGCAATTTCCAAATCTTCCGTTAAGATATCTCTCCCTCATAATAGCCAGCCCTTCTGGAGTCATGATGTATCTCGCATGGATTAGTCCATATAGTTCAGTTGCATGCTGGAATATATCGAGGAATCTGGCTAATTTCAGGTGTACTTGGGGTCATCGACTTATTCTTCAGCAGGAGGCACTGTTCTGAGTATCATTTTGAGTGCTTAGCTGCGTCAATTTAAACTTACTTATATTTGGTCACTCGATTCTTGAGCCCATAGAGGTTGAACTAATTTTTGATGAAGTCATCGTTAACTTCGCAGAAGAAGTAATGATCCTCCAATCCGCAGAACCACTGAATCCACCCCACATTTATGTCTTCGCTAAACTACGATTATTCACTCATATCAATTATATTGCATTTGAATTTGAGCCAACAACATAAATCAATTATCAAAAAATATCATCGTCTTCCATTTATTCATATTGCTTCATGCGCATTGTCACGCGACCCTTCGTTTACTCAAATGGCTTATATTCGATTGAAGTTCCTTCCACTGGAGGCAGATTAAAAATCTTAACTGCTGGATCACCTTTTATTTGTTCCGGATTATGTCCTTGAGAGGGAATTGGTATGTCTATTTAGTATTATTTTTCTTTTAATTGTTTAGATTATTTTACTGAAATTTAATAGCTAATTTATTCTTCCTCTATAGGGTTCACATCTATTTTCATTTTTACCTTTCCTTCATTCTCTCTATCTTTTAACTTTTGAGTTCCCATCTTGGTTCTGGCAGCCGTCATTCGAGTGAATCTCTCATAGTTTTGATTGAGTATCTGTTGAACCAAAATCAACATGTGTTTGGGCATGGGCGGCTATTATATGACTTAAACAAGTTCCTTTTCATGTAAGCATGCTGATTTTTTGCGTAATTTCCTCTTTCGATAAGCAAGTCTCTCATTCAGAGATTAATCTTGCTTGTTCACCATTGTATGTATATATTTATCGTTTTATTATCGTTTTTTATCAGCCTTCTAAAAGTCTTTGTCTATTTTTTTTATGTTTTGTTACACCTATTCCATTATCTTCATTTGCAGTTCAATTTTCATATTTCGTTCTTTGTTTTTTAGTTATTACCCTAATGCAGAGGGTTCATACTGTCGGTCTTTTTTTAAATTAATAATGTGATTTTGTCGGACCTCCTCTTTGGCTTATTCAGTAAGTTTATTTAAGAGAATTGCTTCTTCCTCGTTGGATGTCCCTACTTTCAGAGTTTCCCTAATGTTTTGATTTTGGTTGACCACCTCTTTATCAAGTATCTTAATGATTTCCGGTCTGGAGAGTACATATCTAATCTTTTCCATGAAATAGAACCTCATGGGATGTTTCGTTTAGCTTATATTTTCCGAAAATTTGACATAGAGTGAAATCATTTCATTGAGTAATTCTTCTGTCATGTAGTGGGAATGAAAGAGCTACTATAGTTTCAATAGTTGGACAGCTTATTTTTATTTTATTGAGGTATTTGCCCTCGATTTATTCATTTATGAGGTTGCAAATTATTTGTATATTCACAAAATATGACTTTTTATTGTGTTTTTCAGATCAATTATAATCTATTACAACATGGTATCGGTATTATAGTATTTAATATAAAGACAAATGAAATCAAGAAGAAATGATGTCATTATCTTAACTCTCATGTTCCTATCTCATCTCGTTAAATCCCATTTGATCTCTAAACTGTTCTCTCATCACCTCTTTCATGTCTCCCTTTATTTTAAGCTGTGAAACATCAATTTGAGGAGGTTTCTTTTTGCTTTCCACCATATCCTTAAATTTTAGTATCTTTTCAAGTAAATCTTTCTTCGTAACTATCTACTCGATCTCCTCTCTGGACTTGCGGATCATCTGCTTCCTAAATCTCCTCCAAATGCAATTATCGGTCTTGTTCTGGAAAATGGGCAATTTAACCATATCTTTCCAGCTAAAATTATACCAAACTGCCAATTAGACTAAACTTTTCTCCATATCGAAAGTCCACGTATTTTTACCAATACTAGGATTTAAAATGTTGCAATAACGCTCTCTGACTTGGAGCTCACTTTTTACCACCATTTTTTGAGAAATTTGAGCCCACTTCCGAGTTCCGTAGTGTTAGAGCAAAATAATTAGCATTAGACTATGCCGGTTGGTCCATCGGCCTGTTACCATGTGGGGGTTTAACCGGTTCTGAAATTAGTAGTATACCTATTAAAAAGTTCTATTCTCGATGTAATGACAGATTTTTTCCCAGTTTTATCCATAAATTGAATGCTTGGCGATTATCAATTACTCTTCCTTGGGAGTGAAAGGGCGCTTTGGCGCTTTTACCTTGATGAAATCTAGCCAAGCTCTGTATGCATCTATTCCTAGCTTATAGTGAGAATTTAGAGCGACCTAATTGAACTTAATCTGCTTCGGATCTTTAGGGAGTTATGCTAAATTAAGATCCCTCTTCTTTCTTTTGGGCTTCTAATCATTTAATTTTTTGATAAACAAACTATCTTCCTCAGTAGTTTGTTTGATTGCCTCCTGTTGCTCGAGAACTTTAGACTGTTCATGAAATGTTTGTGGAGTATTTCTCTCGAATTTGATGTAACTAACCATCTATGAGGCGGGAGGATACTCTGTTCTTAGCCGATAGGTGCTAATGAAGTCATCAATAGTCTGCATTCTAGTCATGATGTCATCGCGGACCTCTAAAATAAAAAGAGGGGGTACTTTTTAATTTCTGCTGGGTTTTAATGTTCAGTTCATGCATCTTTCGTAGCTCTGCAAGTTTTGACGACTCTTCCTTGCTGAATTCGTAGTCCTCTAGGTCTTTCAACTTGTTTATGGGTCTTCTCATAACTTATAACTATACATTAACTGAGCATTGAATAAATACCCTGTAAAATAAGTTGATCCATTTCTAAGTCAATGGCGGCTGTTTTGATAAAATGATTTTAAAAGAGTATCTTTAATTTCAATATTTAATTAAGCGTATCGAAAAATGAACAACGAGGACGACAAAGTGAATTGGGTTACTGTCATCAATTTTCTGGAAGTAACAAACATAATAATCAAGAAGGAGTACAATCAAATCAGCATACGCGAGAAAGAGTGGAAATACTAAAAATAAATGTTGACCCAACGCATCAGCGGACTTTAAGCAGAGCTGAGGTCCAGCGTTATTGTTTGCTAAAATTTGGTTAACCGCATCAGAATACTCGAATTAGCTTTGAAGGAAGAAAAGTAAAATTGCTGTAAGATAGAATTAAAAAAGGGGAGTCAAAAGCTGTGGCTGATCCCTCACAAATCGCAACTCTCCTTTAAAAATTCAATTTGAATAAAAAGATGGAGAAAAGCAGTCATGAATAATTTTTGAGTGAGTACAAATTGAATCATTTAGCGTTTTAAAAGATTTTAAAATATTTGCGGATTAGTCAAAACGCATTGTTGAAAAGGGGGATGAGGAAGAAGTAATTGATCTTCATCGTATCAAGAAACTATCATAAAAAAAGAAGATTGGAGCCCACTTAGACGTTGTTACTAATCTTGTTTCTCTCGAGGTTAATCATGAACAATTAATCGCCTCTTGCTCCGAGGATTGTCTCATAAAAATATGGAACGTACCTTCACTTCTTAAGGACGACAACCCTTAACCAAAGCATACGCTTAGAAAACATACAGGACCTTTATTTTCACTCACAGCAGGCCCAAATCCTTTGAATAATACTGAAAGTTTATTGTTCAGTGGAGGAATATAGGGGGATATAAAATCATGGAGAGTGGATCGAAGTGCGGTCGAATGGACTGGTAGTTGGCTTAATGGTACATAATAAGAGCAAACTATTTGGCAATTGTAAATGATGAACAATGTAAAGAATTACACATTTAGAAATTATTGAGTTCAAGCTCAGATGGAGTCATCAGGATGTTTAAAATAGAGGGAAGCTCCAATAAAATTTAACTGACTCCTCTTCAGCAATTTAAAGAAAAACAGTGTATATATCATAGAATATAGTCAATCAGACAGCTGTCGAATGGATAACAGAAGACATGTTTTTGGCTGGCTGTTCCTCAGCCCCAAGAATCCATCTTTGGAGTGTGGAGGGAAGGCTAGCACAAAAATATTTGTATGAGGGTGAAAAGGGAAAAGACTCACTTTCGATGCAAGTCAATAAGCTATCAATGGGAAAAGATTTAAAGTTGGTGATAGGGGGCTGTGAAGATGGACTGGTGAGGTTGTTTGATTACAACAGTTCCAAAATGACCAAAAAACTACAATGCCATGCGGCAATAAGCTCAGTTTTAAGTTGGAATTGGCAAATTGTAGCTGGGGACCATAAGGGTTCACTTTATTTTTGGGATGCCCGAACTTTTAAGCTAATTTAAAGCAAATAAAATGTTCATTTAAGTAAATACTAAACTGGACTAACCTGTGCTCTGCATAGCAACTACCTTTTTACGAGTGGCGCAGATGGAATTATCAAAATATTCGGTTGAGATCATTCTTGTTTTTATATTATTTATTTCGTTATTTTATCAGGAGAACTTGAGCTGACCAGTTAATAATTAAATATAAAATATATTGGAATTAATTTATGCTTCACTTATGCTCCTTAATTATCAATCATTTAAATTTTAGATATAACTGCATTAATCCATGAGCCGAATTAAGAGACCAATTTAAGAAAGTTTAAAGCAATAATATCCATTTAAATCGAAAGTAGACATAAAAATAAGTTAGTAAATGATCAAGAGTTCATTTAAAGAAAGGAGAAAAGTTTAAACATAAGGGATATTCAATCAATAAGATTTAGTAAGGAGAAGATCTATGCACCTGCAATAGCTTTATAATAAATAATTTTAGCTCTACAAAACTTTGGTTCAAAATACAGACTTCTCTATTTACAAGAGCAAACTATGATTACTATATTCTACAAAATAATGGCATAAACTTTATATTATTTGACATTATTGCCTTCAATAATGAATGGTTCATACGATTGGTAGCTTTATTTAAATTAATTGACTATAAACATATCGTAATTTAATGCAGGGAATAGTAGCAAGATATGACAAGCTAGCAAGTGGCTTCTACTGCTTCTACCGAAAATTCTTCACCAACTGCTATCGCTCACCTTATCAGACTTACCTTTTTAACGTTACCCGAACGCACTTCCCCAAACTCGCTTACAACAACGCCTTTGAGCCCGAGTACACCCGTCCTCTTGTCAAGTATAACGCCATAATTGTTTTATCAATGGTGACACTTACGGCTTTTGTCACGTGGAAGACGGTAAGTGACGAAAGAGCCAAAACCATTCACTACGATTGATAAACAAGAATGAATGAAATAACACTTAATCACCTAATTTATTATTTAGATATTAGATATTAGATATGGAGTCAAAGCGAGAACCAGACCCCAGATGGGCGTCTTTTATTGAGTATCTTGACTCAGACAATAAGGTCGTCGGATTTACTCTGCCTGACAACGATCACCTATTCAAGTACAATGCAGATGGTGGGTGGCACGATTAACGTGGTCATTACTATAATGCTGAAGGTATCTCGCAGGAAGAAGATTCGGTTGAGGATGACTAGGATGATGAGTCTTATCGTGATGATTAACTGGTTGATTAATTTTAAGAATTGCTGAAAGAGGAAGAGATGGGAATTTCTAGAAAAAATCAAAAGAAATAAGTGTAGACTAAAGTGGCAGTGGTTGAAGTGGCTGTTGAAGAGACCAAGAAAGAGGTGATTAAGGAAAAAGGGGAGTTTGATTTTAAGGGTCAAATTTAAAAATTTATCAAAAAAGAACATCTCAAAGAAGATCTTTCGGAGGATCTATTTATTTACTTCAAGCAGAAAGCAAAATATTTTGAAGCAATAGTGCCATAAGTTGAAAAGAGACAAAGTGTTGACGACAAAAATGAGACCATTAAAACAATAAAACAAAAAATTTAAGTCAAAAGGATCAAGATTATTGAGAATAACAAATGGCTGGAAGCAAAAGGTGTATTCCTAGATATCTCTGGATCTTCAGAAGAGACATCCTTATACGATAGATATTGGTATGGTCACATCAAAACTACAGCCAACGAGTTTTTAGGTCTCATTGAACAGATTAAAAAAAGTTAAGAATTTACTTTGCTTTAAATCAAAACATTTTACGCTTTAAAGTCAAAATTTTACCTGAAGAAAAGCTAATAAAAAATCAAGAAGACTATTAATCAGCTAAGAGAAAAAGTTAGTGGTATGACATAAAGTCAATCAATTGAGATTAAACTCGACTATCTTCCATAGAATTTTCCTCTAAGTTTTGTTTATGATCTAGTTGATTTTGTTGGCGGAAACATTGAGGATATCGAAGAGATATTTGCTAATGATACCAGTGATTAATCTTCAGCAACACTTTATTGTCTCAAGCAAACAGCTTTGAAATTGGTTAAGTAACTCTTAGTATACTTAGTATTTAAGGATATAATCACGATAAAGGAGAATTCATTGAACTTGATGTGAAAAATGTTAGAGAAAGAATCACGTCTACTTAAAAAAATAGATTTTACTTTGTTGGAATTGATAGCGAATACAAACTTCCCGAAAGAGAACTTAACGATACTTTGGCGCTAGATATTAGCAAAGCTGATGTTGCAAAAATATGCTCTGCATAGGAAGAAAAGACTTACAAAATACGATTTGCAGTGGGTTCAGCCTCAGCTTTGAGGAGAGTGCTCATGTTTAGGGGCGACAGTCTTAATGCTATCCTCGTAAAATCAAAATTATGATTAAAAATGCCGATCTATATGTAAATTAGACTGATTACAGTATTAAATATTAACTCATCTTAGTCCAATCAAGTCAAGAACCATAATAATATCAATAATGACCTCCAGTCCAGGAAGAACAAATACCAATGCGAAAGTTTGTTGCTAATTAGAGAGATAATGGAAATAGTTAGGGTTACTAGGAGATGATATTATCTTGGAGACAATTATCCTCAAGGCCCATATGGAAGTGAACCAAAGTAAAAGACTAAAATCTTTAAAGTAACTGGAGATGATTTCAAGACTGATGGTGATGTAGACTAAAGAATCTTAAAAGGCATTTAACTAAGAAATGAGTAAAATAATTGAAGAGCAAAAACAAAAGATAAAAAGATTTAAATCTATTCTCCAGAGTGGTCAGGTGATTGAACAATCATTATGATATAAAAATAGATCATTTTTGCATTTTTCTTTTTAAAATCATTTGTAGCACTAATAGCAAATATTTTTGCAATTCTTAGGAGACAATATTTTGATCAAGGCAGGAAATAAAATCTCCATATTTGCATTTTCATACATATCTTTACCATCATTATAATGCTACTTATTTATTAGTGATAAAATTTATTCATTATTTTCAACAAATTATTGGAAGATATGAACCAGATTCTCAGAAAATATTTTTCCACTGTTGTCTTAAAAAAAAATACCAACCAGGCTCATGAACTTGCCAACTATGCCATCAAGTTCCTAGGAAGTGGAAGCCCGGCTCCCGAAGTATTGGAAAGAACGAAAATGTTCCATACTGATTCTGTAATCTGTGGGCTCTCTGCTCTTGCTCTCAAAACTAATGCTCCTCATGTTCTCAGAAATTAGGCTTTGGAATCAAGCCTGGCAAAGAACACTAAACTCGAACATGCGAAAGTGTTCGGAAGCAATGAAATTGTGCCTATAGAAAAAGCTATTGTTGCTAACTGCTCTGCAGTTAGGGAATGGGACTCCAATGGAACTGTCTTTGGATATGCCCACGACCTCCACAGAAGAGCAGGTGAGTTTGGCCACAACGACTTTTATCCTGTAGTCATTGCTGCCTCCCATGTAAACCCTAAAATCAATGGAGCCTTAGCCCTCAAAGCAATGACTCTTCAAGATGAAATCAGAGGTCGACTCTGCTAAGTCTTTTCACTAAAAACCTATAAAATCGACCATGTTGTTCATGGAGCAATTGCTTCTATTTGTGTGTATGGTGGTTTGGTTGGTGCATCTCCTCTTGATATCGAACATGCAATTGGAATGCTAGTTGCACACTATATTCCTTGGAGAGCAATTAGAGCTGGGAAACAACTCAGTGATTCAAAGGGAGCTTCGGCTGCTATTACAACTGAGGCAGCTATTATGTGCATTAAGAGGGCGATGAGAGGCTTTGTTGGCCCTAAGGATATCTTCAGAAATCCTGAGGCAATCTTCAGATTCTTCTAACCCACCAAAGGCGATTGTCCTTTTGATATTACAGTTTCCAACTCAGGAAAGGATTTTGCTGTTATGGGTATGCATTTCAAGCTTGGTCTCTATGAGCACCAGTCCGCTGGAGCCTTGGAAGGTCTCCAGAAGATGATTTTCGACTCCAAATTCACCACTAACCACAGTATCCACGATATTGAGAACATTAACATCGTTGCTTATGAGCCTGCTTTTGGAATTATTGGTGACCCCGCTAAAAGAACTCCTAGTACTCGTCAATCTGCGGATCACTCAATGGTATACATTATCAGTACTCTTCTCAGAAAAGCTTTTGAAAATAAAGACTTTAATAGTAGAATCGGAACAATTACTAACCTCGATTAAGTATGGAAAACATTAATGCTATAACCAAAGGACTACGGTCATTCAGCCCTACTCAATGCAAATACTCGAGAGCTGATGACTAAATGTACATTCTCTCACGGTGGTAAATCTTACGATGAGAAATACCCAGAGGGCATTCCTACCTCAATCAGCATAACCCTTAAGGGTGGCAAAAAATATGAGTCAGGTTTCGTGATGTTCCCCTCAGGTCACTCCAGAAACACTTCTGCTAACCTAAAGGATATCCTTACCTTTAAAAATAATCTATTGGGAAGACTTGCACTAAGCGAAAGTGAATTGACCCAAAAACTGTCTCTATTAAGCAACATTGAAACGGCTTCCAACCAAGACCTGCAAAATCTATATGATTGCAAGATTAATGTCCGCAAATATTCAGTTGATGAAGAGAAGTTTACCGAATGATCTCGTATAAGATTATCAATCGTATTAGGATTAGATATTATTAATAATCATAGGTTTTCCGTACCCATCCATTTTTTGCCTCCCTAGTAATTGATCAGAAACACCTACTACTGAGCATGTCGCGAACTGTTCGGCATAGAGTATCTTATTGATGAAGTCTTTTACGCTGAGCTTTAGGCTTATTTTCGATACTTGTTCCTGCCACTCAAACTTAAATCCTTTTTGTTGAGACTACTCAGTCTCTCTAAAGGCAAAATTGGTATGGAGTCTTCAATTTTTTTAATTCCATCTCGTAACTGTAGCAACTTTTCCTTCTCAACTCTGTCAAAATGATGACCCTTGATATGTCTTTCAAGAATGGGATTGTTATTTCGTAGACTCATTTCCCAGTAATGAACGATATAGTTATTGATGACGTCATTTTTATCAGTGTTTTGTTGAGCATATAGTGTTTTAATATTGTCTTCCATCAGAAGAGGCTTTTTCTTCTTGATTTACAATCTAATATTATCCTTTTTTCTTTCCCACATGGACTGGTATTCCCGATATCTTTATAGATTGCGCTTTTGTTTTGTCAACTCGATCTGCTGATCGTTGAGCAAACTTGAGAGTATTGTATTGCGGTTTATTGTAGTGTTAAACATGTTTTTGGAAGTTGTTGTTTCGTTAAATGGTGCGACTTTCTATACTTTTTGATTCTGGTCTACTTTTTATTCTATTTTTTATTCATGCAGCGGCTTGAACATAAGCTTTTTTCGTAAGTTAAAAGGTCCAACAAAATCGTAGGACTCACTATTTTCTCTGAGATGGATGGGTACTTCCTAAATTTTTTACAAATTTTAGAACATGTTGCTTGTTATGGCCGATTTGGAACGAAATTTAATCGGTCTGTACACAGTGGCTGAACCCTTCATCTTAATTTTATTATCACTTATTAATTGATTAAAATTGTTTAGAAATATAATAGACGTTAAAATGTTGGTACCAAGACAGCAAATTTGCCACCTTAGCTTCGCGGCTAGCTCCAAGCAGGTAGGACAGCAGTCTCCTTGTGTTGAAAACTCGAAGGTTCTCAATTCTAATCGATCTCAAGCCACAGTGAAGAGTTATCAAATTAATTCTACTCCCTTAAGTGCAAATAAACAAGATGAGCACAGCCTGGCTGAGGCCAATAATAAGGAAAATCAGCAATCAAATTACATAAAAATATAAGGGTAACACTTATTTGATGAAGATCGACTTTTAAGGATTACGCTAAGATGTAAGCTTCACGAAGGGGTGCACTGAGTCCAATGCCAAGATTGATTCAATATCGATAATATAAGAAGTCATTAACTCCTGGACATAAGTCTCGAGAGGAGCAAGATAAGTAAGCAAGGAATGAAGGAATAACTAAGATATATGGAATCCTAAACAGCAGCAAAAATATGCAAAGCTTTGTCGGTACAGGCACCGTTACACATCTTCAAGGCTCAAGCAGCTTCAAGGATTTAATACAAAATCAATGTAGAAGTCCTAATAGATTTCATCAAAATACTAGTACATATATATAAAGAAAAAATCGAATCTACAGCGACTATGTTCAGCAATCCTTTAATTCAAATCCACTTCCTCTTCCAAAACTGTAAAGCCCAGGTCAGGATAAACCAATTCCTTGTTTTAATAACGATGGAAACAACGTATAATTAGCTTTAATGTAGGCAAAGTATCGTGTTGTTAATAAAGAATAGGAGGGAGATGAGCTTCTCTATTATTGCTCAAAATGCACTATTCCCTTAGTTCAGCAGGGATTTATTGTTGAAGAATTAAAATTAACCACATTAGGATCAGATACTCGTATTCATGATTAAATCAAAAGAATTAGTGAATATAAGATAAAATTGAGAGAGAAGAAAAGCTTTATTGAAGATTCACAGGCTGAAATTAGCAGCAGATAAACAGAAGCAATTAAAAGTATCCAACATTATTATGAAAAGATAATGGTCTATCTTCAATCTCAAAGATAATTAGATATTCGCTAGATCTAAGAGTATTATAGTGAAGTAAGAAATCATTTATGCAGAGTAAGGAAAGTTACAACAAAATTATCCAATAAATATCCTCCCATTTATAAATCTTGGAAAACTGTTTAAGCAATCCTCAAAGAAAAATTCAATCCAGTCAAATCGAAACACTTTTGCATAAAAATTAAAATTTCATCAAGGAAATTACTTTAACATCAATTTAAAATTCAGAACTTGTATCTAATTTTAGCAGATATTTTTAGGAGTATTTAAAACCCAGGATTGTCTTTTACAATAAAGAAAAGAAATAAGAGAAAGATATATAAAATCAGAGCAACGCCTTAAGATTTAGCTTCGAGCAGCCAATCACCAATAATTCCAAAAAGATACGTGCTTCCTCAATTATGAACCCTCTTTAAGAAGAATAAAACGAGGAAGATAATGAAATAGATATAGTCGAGCAATAGAACAGTGCCTTTAGAACACTTTTTCCAACTCATTAACCTGAGAATACAAATAACTCCACCCTCTCTCCAACATTTAAAAATATATGAATGCTCCTCATTGCTTTATGATTATATATGAATAATAAACTTAACTACACTATCACCATCCCTGATTTTTATTGTTCACATTTGTAGGCTTCCATCCTCCTTGCTGACCTTGATTGCCTGTTCCCCAAGTAGTTGGTTGAACACCAAAACTACCTTGACCTCCTTGATTATTTACTTCCCAAGTATTTCCTTGATTATTTGTTCCCCAAGTATTCCCTTGGTTTCCTGTTCCCCAAGTGTTTCCTTGATTTGCCTGATTCCCTGTTCCCCAAGTATTCCCTTGATTTGCTTGATTTCCTGTTCCCCAAGTGTTTCCTTGATTTGCTTGATTTCCTGTTCCCCAAGTATTTCCTTGATTTGCTTGATTTCCTGTTCCCCAAGTGTTTCCTTGATTTGCCTAAGTGTTTCCTTGATTTGCTTGATTTCCTGTTCCCCAAGTATTCCCTTGGTTTGCTTGATTTCCTGTTCCCCAAGTATTCCCTTGATTTGCTTGATTTCCTGTTCCCCAAGTGTTTCCTTGATTTGCCTGATTTCCTGCTCCCCAAGTATTACCCTGATTGCCATTGTTTCCCTAAGTGTTATCCCGATTGCCGTTGTTTGTCCAGGTGTTAGTCTGATTATTGTTGTTTGACCAAGTATTTGGTTGAACTTAAATATTGGGCTGCTGGTTGAACCCATGATTTCCCTGTATTTGGTTATTAATTTTGTTCTGCTGTTCTATCTGCCTTTGCTGCACTTCCAGCATCTTCTGCATATGTTGTGCTTCCATCTCTTTTTGTTTGCGGACAATTTCGTCTTGGATAGAAATTTGCTTCTGCAAATGTTGAGCTTCCATCTCCCTTTGCTTTCGGATGATTTCCTGTTGCATCATGAGTTGTTTCTATTGTATCTATTGCATTCTTCTGGTGTAGTTGTCAGACATATCTAACAAAATTTTATTATATCCATATTGTGATGAGGCTGAAAAGTAGCTATTTGTAGATAATGAATGGTAAGGAATACAATTTCAATGATGATCGTATTTGATCAATATAATTTTTGTATAATAGCAATGTAAGATATCCATTGTCATTCATTTGGCCATTAGACAGTTAATATTGCCATTCTTTAATTTGCCAAATGCGCTCACACAGACGTACGGCTCAGTAGTTTCAACAAATTAGCCATCTTCATCAACAGCCTTCAGCAAGAAAGGAATCTCTGTTTACCTCTATTCATCAATTTTCATCTCCCCGTCCTTGCTTCAAACTCCATAGTAATCCTATCTCATATGCCCCCTTTAATCAAGCTAAATTGGACTAACATTGGATTAATTTTAGAGCTAGATGCTAAAAGAATAGTAATTAATCAGGCAGTAGCTAAGACTCACCGCTGCTGATAAATTAGTTTTGTAAGTAAAATGAAGTCACATTAAATCGGCGAATTGTCATATATCGTGAATATAAATGGTGGTCAGAGAGGGAGTGGATTGAAAATATCAACAATGAACAAGAGCCATTATAATTTTAATATTATCCTCCCAATATGATGATCAATTCCCCACTTATAGCTAATGAGGATGACAAAGAAAATATTAATTACTATGGACAGGAAGAAGAGGGGGCACAGAAGGAGGGAGAATGCTTTTGTTGCCTATAGGGGTGTCAATGCTGCACTAGAAACTGTTATCCACAAATGATATCTAGCAGTTTTAGTAAACGTTGTTCCACTATAGAGTAAGTCTCTGAGCCGAGCAACACCAGTATGAATCCTTTTCTACTGCAATGCATCCAGCCAAAGCCGACAACATCAAAATGTGCATTAAATAAAGATTGCATTGCGAATAATACTCGTGGAAAGAGCAAGTTAAAATCTTATTGATTTTAGTACAGTTATATGTTCATATTTGATTGCAACAATTAAAGAGATGATTAATTATATTTTTGAAATATTGATGGAATTGATAATGAACTTGATCAACTTTAATTGAACAGATAGATGTAAATAACAAATACATAAATGAGTGCGTGATATAATGTATATTATGAAGCAATAAATTAAAGGCATACTAAAGTGATAAAATTAAATTAACAATGCGAATATGCGTTTCTTCTAAGGATAATTTGTATAAATAAATTTAAAGATTATTCAAATACCATAATTTAGAATACTTTTTAATAAGTTTTTTAATCGTGACTAAGTGAAAAATATTTGGTTTTATGTGAAAAATATTATTTGTAATCATATGTCATACTAAGCGATTATATAACTACTTGGATGAATATTCAATTTTTATATTTGTTGAGATCATCCATGAGAATTGACCAACTTCTATTATTCATCGCATTGGTCTTTTTACAGGCAGTATATACTTCAAATCTTACCATCGGTACATTCCATTTTATGCAGTTAATCCAATTAAATCTTACGACAATAATCCTCCTGTATGGCTTACCAGTCCCTTCTTTCGAGCTGGAAATAATGCTGTCATTCATACTTTGACAGGTAACAACACTACACCCACTTATACGTTTACGTTTTCATCTTCTCTCCCAGGGCCACCTCTTCTCGCATATGGTATTAAAAATTATCGAGGTAATTTATTGGATAGTTAGGGAATGACTTCTTGGGGCAATAATATTATGAAATCAAAAGAATCGGGCTGACTGCTGCCACTTTTAAGGTATCCATCCAGATTTATGGAGTTACAAATTTATGGTTGCTGAATGTAGCTTACCTGGCAGTAGATCCCACCTTTCCACATTATTTCAACACCTTCGATAATGTGCCTTTGAACTATTCATCTGGAAACATAGTAACCCTTAAATAACTTAGGTGAACATATCTACAAAATCAGTAGCTCCGCAATATTTTGTTTAATACATAAACTACACACAGCAAGCGACAGGACTCGTTCATAACACTTTCTTACAGCCCCTTTCCTCCAACGTAATAGTATTATTCATGACCAGTCTATGGATCAGAGGCACTTTTAAGACCAGCCAAGCATGGCCTATTAAATTTCACATTTCCTCATAAATCTTAAACTCATCATTCTACTTGCTCAATGCCACCTTGTAAACTAATACATTAATAACAAATGTCCATTTCAGTTAAATTATCTTTAACTCAATTGACATACTAAATTCTCAAAAATATTATGTTCTATATGAGCTATGGTACAATGATGTGAATGGTGGATTTATTCCTATACCGCAAGCATTTGTCGACAATTTTATTATGGGCCTCACTGCCTTTGAAACTATTGGAGCAGAATGCGGTTTCGAATATCAATGGAATTTTTTAACAAGCGGTTCTACATTTGGAGTTGAAATGCTCTATTCCATCAATATACCCAATACTTGCGGTTTTTCTTGGAGCCAATCATCAATAGTTTATATTGAAACTTGGCAATGTAATTCCCCTTACAATTATTATAACATATCCACTGGTATGTGCCAGACGGATTGCGGTGGATTCTACACAGCAAATAATCAGACTGACCTCTGTGATCCCTGTAGCAATCCTCTGTGCTACACTTGCGATCAGCCTGGCAATTCATCTATTTGCACTTCCTGTCCCGAATGGAAAAACTATTAGTTGGTGAATGGGAGTTGTGTTTGCTTGGTAGATTACATATAATTTAATAGTACGTGCAGCAGCTGCTGGCAAACTGACCCAGGATGCCTCAATTGCACTTACAACTAAACAAACGGCTTCTTACCTTTTAATCAGACTGAATTTATATGCTATTAATGTAACTAAACACTTGGTTACTTTATGAATGATACGTTATGCCAGCCCTGTACAATTGGAGGCTGTGACGTCTGCATTAATTTGACCGCTTGCTAAAACTGTTCTGTTGGTCAATTTTTCACCCCAATTCAAACTTGTGGACCCTGTTTTGTTGCTGAATGCGATATTTGCCAACTCAATGACCCCAATACTTGCTACACTTGCTACTTAGGTTATTATCTAAACGGTACTAATACTTCTTGCAATCCAATTTGCGGAGATGGCATTGTTACACCAACAGAACAATGTGATGACGGTCCTTTAAATGGACTAGGTGGCATAGGCTGCTCTCTCAACTGTTCAATACTACCTCATTATACTTGCCATTCATCACCAAGTATGTGTAGCCCCATTTGCGGAGACGGATTTATCCTAAGCCCCGAACAATGTGATGATGGCAATATATATCCTGGTGATGGATGTAGTTCCCTTTGTACAGTAGAACTCGATTTCATTTGTACTGGACAACCAAGTATTTGCACCTCGCTGTGTGGGAATGGCATCCTGGATGGAGGGGAAGCCTGCGATGCTGGCAGTCTCAATTACGTGGATGGTAGTGGATGTAACTAATATTGTCAAATTGTAATAGTTTTGTCATATGTGTCAGTCATCAAAAATACTAGCTCTTGCAATAGTTTAACATTCAATCTGAAATTTAGTGCTTATTAAACTGGTATGGAATCAATTGACTATAGCAAGTTTGTTCTATTCTACAATACGAACCTAATTAATCCAATTTACGAACATTATTCTACAGCGTTGAGGGTGACCTGGAACTACGATGCCGATATGTAAGGACAGGTTGTCAAAGTTGTGCTCAATTCCAGCTATTTCCTAAATTCATTGGATATTTCCACTGATGAATCATGTCAGCATATTGTTATCATTCCTGCCAATAATATTGATGCAGCATTCCTCGATCCTGATCAATGCAAGACACTGAGTACTATAGAGTCAGCCTATCCAGCAGTAATGTATATGAGCTATGGTATTCTCATTTTGTCAGCCCTTCCAGCCAAAATAATAGGATTATAATTATTTGGAGTATTACAGCTTGCCTATATATCGCTGGGTAGTATTGATAAGATTAACGTGATGCTTGCACCCCTTCTGTCGCTGAAAGGTACCAATGGATTATCGATGCCCTTCGTGAAATCATAATGTTAATTGCCAAGTCGAATTAAAGGTATAAGCTATTCTTCTAATTTCTTAGATAACTTTAACATAATGTTGCTTCTTATGATTGGCGAGCTATTTCTGGCTATTGTTTTCTATCTCATCACAAAAATTCTGAAAAGGATCTGTGATTCTCTTAGAAAAATAGCTGATCACATGATTAAGGAGTTTTTTCTAACTTTAATTCTATTCAATGCGTTCAATATTTCCTACTCAACTGCCGTTCATTTTAAATATGATTCTGACTCCAAGTATGCATTAGCCTCTGCATCCTCAATCATCACAAATATTGCTGTATTCTTAATGGCAATAGCCATTATCTTTGTAAAATAAGAAGGATTTGGCTAATTCAAAGAAAAATTCGGAAAAGATCCAGTTCAATCCAATTATCTTACATTTACGATTATTTACAGAATGAGCATTGGATTTTTACTGGGCTACTCAAATGAAGATGACTTATCTACCTTGTGGGCAGTTGGTATATCTTTACTTTTTGTCATGTACAACCTAGTGAATCTTCCTTTCACCAAGGCTTATCACAATTACCGCGCTTGTATGTGCCACTGCAGTCAATTTGTGCTATTATTTGTCAGTATGTTCTACCGTAGTATGACATCCAGTACCCCGATTAAACAGGTGGCTTACATTTTCAGTCCAGCTAAGCTGTAGCTTGCTCTGGTTATAATATGCGTTGTAATGAGTTTGGTTGTGGCTATTTACGATTTCTATCTCTTCATAAAATAATGTATCTGTTCATCAAAGATAAACCCCTCAACAAATGAATTAAATAATGAGAGTAGTCTGCAAGCACAGCGATAACAGTCAAATGAGCAGCTAATTCTATCTCTGTAAAAAAACTTTCCTACTGAAAATTGCTTTCCTATATTGAATTTAACGGACCAGTAATTCATTTGATTATAATTATATGATCAATAAATAAATAATTATCCTTCATTATCAATACATATAAATTAATTTTAAAATCATGATGAATATTGAATTATTAACTTATAAAGCTTTATTTTCCAAATATTGTTGTGAAAATATAAATTATTCTCCAGACAAAATCTCATTAGTTTTGGTTGCCATTGCAAAATTTAAATAGATGTTCAATTATTTTAGACTGGGAGTAATAGATAAAAATGGATGAATATTAGTATAGCATGGACAAAAATATATTTTTTTCAGAATTAGTATAATGATCACTAGCAAGCATTATCCTCCAGCAGCTCTTCAATCCAGTCTAAATTGAGTTCTGAACTATTTGTGAGGTCCTCACTTATTGAGAAGTTATCATCCTCCTCCCCACTACTCATGGCTATTGGCTGTTTTTAGAAGTATATTTCTAGATAAGAGTTGTCCTTAGTAACAAAAATATTATTGTTGACGTAGCAGTAGTAGTATAGATCTTGGAAGCAGCTTAGGCAAAAGGCCTCGTTTCTGTTGTAGCTGTTATGACACACGCGGCAGCGCCATCGTCGTTCATTTCTATTTAGGTTGCATGAGCGTGGCTTAGCATCATCAAGTTTAAGGTAAATCTGTTGTTGGACTCTACTTGTTTCCATTGAAATGAATTCCTATTTGGGTTTGCAAAATCAATTATATGCTATTTACTGAGGGTTTGATTATAACTAGTCATGATATAATACGCGTTCCTATATGATTAAAAGCAAAAACTATTTGATGATTATATCAAGATTAATAACTTGACCACAGGTCAACCTATTAAATCATTGATATTTTTATAAATTATAGACTAAAAGTTATTGAGATAAATTAGGCTACCATTTGGAAATAATTCATTTTTATATATAAGACTCTCTCAGTTTGTTTCCTTCGAACATGACATAAACTCTTTCTCAAAATTGTTATTTTATGTGTTTAAAATTATTTATGTTTTTGTTAATTTAAATGTATTAAAAACAAGTTTTTTTAAAGCCTAAGAATCTGTTTTTAGATTCGAGCTATGCTATTTTAAAATAATTAATGGATTTTATCAATTGGGAACGGTGAACTGCGACTTTTTTGCTATGATCTCGTGACAAAAGAAGTGCTGATGAGTAATTTTGAGGAGAGGCTTAAAGCACCATCGACAGAGAGCCTACTTACAAAAGGGACGATTCGGATTCTTGATATATTCCTTATACATAGGTAAAATGGCGAATAATTCTTATTTTGATGACTCCAATTTCCATTAAGGATGCTAATGAACTACTTTCTCCAACTCTTTTTTAAAGCCTGTGAATTTTAGAGAAAGATTGTTTTTGCCAGTAAGTACCTTCACAATTTCACAAAATCTCAAAATAGCTTTCAATATGAGAGACAAAGTTGTTATAAAGGATTTAATTTTCGGTAAGGAACAGATATTGCTGTAATCAGATGACTCTCCAAGTATTTGAATAGTATTCCTATTTTAAGATAAAAAATTGAGGTAGTAGTCTATGATGGAGCAGTAGATTTGACAAATTTGAGTGACGCGGTTTCCATGAACTGAGTGGAAGCAACCCACGAAAATCATGCTGTCAATGCGAAGCTGTTCGCTGTGAATTGTAGTTTTAATTCTTTCTATAATAGATTCATACTCCTCATCTCCACCAAGCTATCGATGCAGTTTAGTTTACAATGATTACCAACCCTGTGATTCGCAATCTTGAATCATTTTAGGAATGTCTTTTGTGTTGAGGTTTCCGATCATATTTTTAAGTATATGAGTTTGACTTACAGCCTCCTCTTCATTGTAGTCTTCTTATAAACTTTTGGAGTTAGTTTCTGCAAGATCTGTAATATCCTTTACCAGTTTGATTTGTTGTTACAGAGTGTCGTTCCATTCATAGATGTTGAGGTTGTGCAGAATGTTGCTAAGGCGAATATAAAAATCATAGTCGCACTCGTACCGTCCTGATCGGTACATTGACTCTACCTTTTATTTGAACTCCATTATTTTAGATTCGATACACTCAAATTAAAAATATCAAATGAACATTGGCAAAACTAAATTTGAAGTATCAAACAAATCTATAAATATGGATAAATAAATAATTTAGCAATTAATTTTAGAAACTACTGTTTATTGAAGTCATGACAGACATTATCTCAAATTAATTGTAGTCCCAGGAATATATAAGAACGAGAGGATGATGAATTACCTGTTATTATAACATTAAATACAGGTCTAATCGCATTATTATAATTATGTTCAAAAATCTTATTACATACCTGAAGGTGCTTCCCATCATAACAACTTTTTACGTCATCGAAAAGAAAGTAATTTCAATCAGCAATGCTGATGGAGTGTCCATGGAGCCCACCATTCAATCAGGAGATATTGTTATTGTCGATAGATTATCTTATAAACTCTTCAATTCCATCAAAAAAGATGATATTGTTATCGCAGTGCAGCCAGTCAACCCTGAAGTAAGCATATGCAAACGTGTAATTGAAGTTGGTGGAGGCACTGTCCCCTATGGAAAAGGAATCAAGGTACCTGATCAACACTATTGGCTGGAGGGAGACAATAAAAAAAAATCTTACGATTCGAGACATCATGGATGTGTGCCGTCGAATTTGATTTTAGGGAAAGTACTGTTTGTCATTCCTATCTGATTATTGAAATATTAGCTACTATAAATATCCCTATTACTTAAACTCAATTATGGATAAGGTCATGCCATTTTCAGATTATTCTAGCTAATCTGAATTAATAATCAAATTTAAAGAATATTTGCTAATTTGTTAATATGAGATGTGATGCCTATCATTTCTGTTCAACTTAGTAGCTATCCAGAACCTTATCGATGGAATTATTAACTACCAGCACGCATTCAACACGACTATATCGAAGCAGGCTTATTTCCCAGAAATAATTTTAGCTATCTTATCTAAGAAGCTATAGCTAGCAAACTTTTTTAAAATCACTTTTTGCTTATCTGCTCAGAAGAGAGTGAACCCAGCAACGCAGATAGATTCTTTTCACAAACTAATCAGCTTTACTGCAAACTATTAGGCCTGATTCAAGTCTGCTTATAGAACACTTATTGATGGGAACAGTGATATCTTTTATTTCATATCCTTAACGATTTTATATACATTTTTTGATTAGTCCTATTGCTAACTCAATTAAGTTTTAGCTTGTTGAGTTTATCAAAGTAAGTAGAGTATCTGTGAGTTATTTTTAGTCTTGTCCTAGCTTGAATTTGATTGAAAGATTGTCCAATTTGTCGATGAAAATATCCTTTGGTGTATGCCCAATTATGAGTTCCCGAACAATAAAGAGAATAGTCTTATGAAACTACTGAGAGATCTCTTCCTCACACTAAATAAAAGTAATTAAATGATGATGATTTCTGTAGAGGTAATTGAAATCAATAGACTGTGAGTTTTCCTCCTCCATATTGCTAGTTTATTAGAAAAGATAGGCCTCCACATCACAGATGTAAAGCATGTGCTTGATAAAGTATGAAGGAAGGTTTAAATCAGTATTGCTTCCCTATCTTTTCCACCACTCATGGCACAAAATCATTTTTGCTTTGTATCCCATACTTTTCCAGTTGGGTTATTCAACTTCGCTCAAACCTAAATTTATTATTAACTTTCCAATTTACTGCCAGTAACTTTGTCCCACTGTAAGAAGCATTTTATAAATTTTCTTTTTATCGGAGCGGTAGTTTTGCAAAGTAATCAATATCTTCTAAACAAGTATCATAAGAAGGGAGGAATCGCTAAATTGAGCAACAGCAAGATTTTCATAGACCAATCGTCTCATATTAGTTCTTTTTTATCTTAAGCACATCAAAACAGTTTCCAAATCTTATCGAACTAATGATAATTTTGGCAGATTTTTAGCTGTGAGTAAAGCTTCTTCTCTCACAAGTTCATGCTCATCATTAAGCATGTATATAATAATTTGCTTCAGATCTTCTCCCTTAAAATAGTTTTTGAATAAGCCTAAACATTGAATACAAATTTTTCTTACCTCGTGGAACTAATCTTATAGGACTTGTAAAAACAGTCCTTTGATATAAGAGACCTATTTGACGAGCTTCTCCCTTTAAATCATTTGAGGAATCACTTGATTGAGAGTTTTTGACCATTCACCGCCTTCCTTTGCAGCTATTTCTCCCATTTATTTTAGTGATTGAAGAGCCGTAATTCTCATATTGACACTAAAAGAACGCATTTTCAATGATAAATAAGCAATTATCGATCTAATAAATTTGGAACTATTGTTATTGAGCAATGGAAGGATTTAAGATAAGTTCGAGAGAATGAAAAGCTGCAAACTTTGATTCTCATTCGCGGCTTTTAATTCCAGCAATTGGCTGAGGAAAAATCGAGCTTTACTTTGATATTTTGGGTTAGTTAGCAATTTCTTGAGAAAAGGGATAACTGACTGTTGCTTAGAATTAAGAAATCTGACCATATTTTAAGTGATAAGTCCATCAATTTGCGAATCCTGATCAGCTAGTTAAAAAATATGATCCACAAATGACTCATTAAACTAAGGTTGTCTCTCAATAAAATAGTTATTCAGCAAGCTTCGCTTTAATTCAGCAATATTGCCCTGCCTCGCCTCACTTTTCAATTCACTGGGTTTATAATTTAAAGCCATGCAGCAAATATTATAAATTTAATATTGCAAATGCAGGTATACAAATTAAAAAAGCTGTACTTTAATGATAATACAAAAAGCGCAATTAACCCTTGTGATTTATAAATGTTACTACTATTGTGCTAATCAAATGAAGTAGGCCATCATTTCTTGGGGCTGGCTTTCATCCTTTTTACCTTTTTTACTTTTTTCTTTTTAGGCTTGCGCTTTTTCATGATTTAGGCGTGCATTTATTTAAGAGGATGCGAAATTGTTTCAGGCAACTCAAAAAGAAAGATCACTTTATTTTATTTAACTTCGTTCAATAGGTTCCTAGCCACACTGTCAGGAATCCAATTATTTCTAAAATTGTACTTTGCGATAGATTAGTTATTTTTGACAATTGATAGCATCTCTTTCTCTATCTTTTCTTCAATGGTATCTCCAATATCCTATTTGAAATTCAGAATATTCATCTGGACATCTGCCATGTTTAATTTTTACAGCTTATCGCAACAATTGTTCACTGCTCTCAATATTTAGTAGGCTCCATCATTTTAAAGAGGATTTCCCATTAGTTTGAGAGTTCTCAATTTGCAGTTGATATTAGCTACAATTTATTGAATATACTTTACTCCCTCCTTGGTGATACCACAAAAATTGAATGACAGTTTTTATATTTTATCGTTCTGCCTCAATCCAACTGTCAAGTTAGCCAGACCCTAGTTGCCTATCTCATTATTATCCATCTTCAGCTTTTTGATATTGTTCTTCTAATTTTTTAATGATTTTCCTAAAAACTAGCATCCTAAGGGAGTGATTTTGTTGTCCATGAGGTCAAGGTACTAGACAGTTTACATTTTGTCAATATAGTTACAAATGCTACGAAGTCCTTCATCCTGAAGATCGACCTTCCATAGCCGAATTATCTTCAAGTGCTGATAGTTGAGGTCGCATAGAGCGTCCATCAGAGATCGTATCTGAATTGGTCCCAGTTCATCCCAAAGTTGTAACTAAATAAATACATTCATACCGATTATAGTTTGCCCTATTATGCAGCCAGTTCCAGCCGATCTCGAAGTGTTTTGTGAACAGGTAGGCCATTGAACTCGCACTTTCTCTTATAAAAAACAGGCAATCGAATGGTAGATTAGTCTTCCTCTGCTTTGACTACTTTCTTTTTTTCAGTCATATCGAAATTCTAAAATATTATTCTATTCAATGGATAAATGAACACTAAAAGTTCTAAAATGAGGATAGTTCATATAAATTGAATTATTTATTGAACAATATAAATGACTTGTAATCTGCTCTTGTTTTCAAAGTGGCTTTTAAAATTTATTGTTGTAAAGAAACAATGATTTAATTGAAATATTAAAAACTTAAAATTTAACAATGAATATTTGTTTTTATATGATAAAGCAACATTTTAAATAAAATATCAGCTCCCGCTTAAAGAGAAAGATATTAGACTGAAAGATCTATAAATTAAATTTAAAAACAAGAAATTTATATCTTATTTGATGATTTATTCTGCTTTTAAACAGTAAATTATTTATTGCTGATTTAATAAGCAAGAATAGATCAAGAATAAAGAATAGTTTATTTGTTTATTCTCTTGCCATAATTGATATTACCAATTTGCTGGAAACTATCTGAAATATTTCGATAATGATAATTAATTGACAAAATTAACTATTTCACAAAAATTGCCTATTACTTATCATAAAATAAATAAAACTAATTGTTCAACGATCAAATTAGTTTTGACGGGGAGATTTGACTACCCTCTTTGGGTAAGCCATATGTCTGGAGGTTTATTAAACCTTCAGCTATTTCTGGTAGGCCCCAATCCTTCTTTTTTCAATACACTTGAAAATTTATGGCTATTCCACAGGTGGTGGATCATGTTCATTTTCATGTTATTTCATGTCATTTTGCTCTTGCAAATTTTAATGGATAATATGATGTTCTTGTACATCTCCATAATTTTCAGAAGCACTCTGATCTTCAAAGTATTATAACAGATTCTTTAACTTATTAAAGAGGTCATCTTTCTTATTGTAAATCAATTTAACTGATAATTTCCTTTTGATCCATTATATAATTTACTTCTCAGTTATGTTGTTAAATTTAAGGAGAATGTAGTCTTTGAACATTTTGTGGTTTCCTTTGGATTTGGCTTGTTTTTGATGATGACTGCAACATTGGATAGGAGTTCTATGCAACTTTTTATTCTTAATATCTGATGGAGGTCCAATAAGTTCGCTTATCATTTTCCAAAAGCAATAAGGAAATCTTTGCTTATTTTGAATAGGAATTTGGTTGAAGTTGAGAAGGATGGCATAATAATAGTCCTTTTGCTGCTATTTTGACCAATAATAACTCATAATAATAAATGATTAAATGATATCTTATTTATTCTATTAAATACTCTCCTATTAATATCTTACAATTCTATCTTTGGCCTTAAATAAATTATTCACCAATAAAATAATAAAATAGATACTCATAATCAGTCACTCTATCCAATCAACATCAGATAGATCTGGACGTGAGGCCTATGCAAATTTATTCATGATAAAATTCATAGTTTATATTAATATAATTTAAATTTAAATTTTCTCCTTCATGATTGACGCAACCAACATTTTTTGCAGTTCAATACTTCGAGTGTAAATTACTGCTTAAATTGAATAATAAATTGAGTAAATTTATAACAATGCAAAAGCCATTCAAATGCGTTTAATCAATACCATCAAAAATGTATGGAGTCGCCTAAGACCATCTTGGCTATAAAACCACTACTTTAAAAAGTTCTACTATGATAAAATGTGCGAATATATTTGCAATTGTAAATCAAGAAGAGTCAGTAATTTTGCAATTCGATCTTTTTATTCTAAACTCGCTTAAAAAAGGATGGATAAACAGCAAAAAATGGAAGCAAAAAAGATCATCGCTGACAAAATCAATAATATTAAAGTAAAAAACATTTTTAGTGAATGGAAGAAAGTAGCCAATCTTTAAAAACGAATGAAATAATTGTAAAAATTCAGAAAAAAATAATTAGTCAAGGAGCTAGTAGTATTTTTATCAGAAAATAGAAGGAACATGTTGTAAAAGAAAATAAAAATTGAAACTATCAATTTGAATAGTCAAGATATCTATTCTAAATCTCTGCTGAAAATCAGTTTTTAAGCATTTATGCTTAATGCTAAGATGAATAAAGTCATGAGAATGATTCGAAATATCAGATATTTAGAGCTGAAAGTCAGTCTGGTGCGATCCAATAAATAATCTAAGACGAAAGGCATCCTGTTTCATGAAGATAGATTAAAGTCAATAATATTTTTGACTTGGAAGGAGGAATATCTCACTAACATTGCAATAAATACTTATAAGACAAATCTATGGAGGAAGTATTTCATTTTATGGAAATTTAATTTACCAATCTTGATATCTTAAAAATAAATAGACCTCAACAATTAGTGTATTATCAATATCGCCAAAGAGCGCTCCACTAAGAAGCTAACTGGTAAAGTGTTCCTTGGATGGAGAGAGCACGCCAGATAAATGAAATAGCTTCGATATCATAGCAGTATTTTGAATAAATATGCCGATGTTAAAAGCAAAGAGTTGCTTTTACGAAAATATTTTTAAAAATTGCGCATAAACTGTCTGAACAATCAGGTTCGGTTCCGCTACCACGACATCAAGCTTAAGCGCAAAGTAATCGATGCTTTAAAGATAAATTTTAGCAATTCCATTAAAAAATAGTAGGTGATATTGACGTTTATTCAAAAAAGGGAAATAAGCAAATATTTTGTAGCGATTCAGCAATTTAATAAAATATATAAATAAAAGATTTAGAGACATAGATTGGCCAAATTGTTTAAACTGTTTAGCTTTGGCATAATAAAAGAGTATTATTTTAGAAATTAACTTTCCAGTACTTATCACAAGCATAATCTTCTCTTTAAATCTATCTTTGCTTTTAAAAAAGAAGTTATTTTTAGTCGCAAAGAAAGATACATTATTGCTTGGGCTAACATTATCGTGCCGATGAAACGATGGAATCGGGCATTCAAAATTTAAAAATATGTTCAACGTAAAAAGTGGGCTTTGATGAAATCGATCCTTAGATAATGGAAGTTAAGGATCATTCGAAGAGATTCAGAGAGGAAACTAGTGAAATAATTCAAAGAATTCGAGTCCAATAAAAAATGTTTAGCCAGTGATTCAAAAATGTAGGTATTTTAGTTTTAGAACATCATGGCAACAATAGCGAAGATACGAAACAATTTCAACGCAGAACGATCGGAAACAATGCCAAACAATTCCTGGGCTGCAATTCATACTCCTTCCCAATCAATAAACTTCTCATATAGCCTTTAAAATGAGTGATACTGTATTTTTTATTTGCATATTTGCTTTCATTTCATTTTTTTTGCAATAGACAATTAAAAAAGTTTACGGGGAGATTATGATTTAATTTCTGATGAGTGATGGGGATTATATAAGTCACAAATGAATATATAAATATCAAAATCTTCTATGGAGTACTAATCTAAAACATTACGCTCAACAATAGTTTTAGGAGTATTTTTTTTGCTATTGACCACCACCTACTCCAGCTTTTCACAAATTATTACCTATATTACTCAAAATGCAGACGAGCAGTTTTCGTATACAGGGGAAGTTTCTCTCATTGTCAATTATATTACTTATCTGGTAGGACTGACAAGTGCACCCTCTCTTTTTAAATTCAAAAAACTGTTTCTTCTCGCTGCCCTTTGCTATTTTTTCAACTATGCTCTTTACTTGTTGGAATTAGAGAATATTGGAGGATTGATTATTTCTATCATCGGAGCTATTGTTGGAGGCTATGGCGCTTCTATCTTATGGGTGAGTCAAGGTGGATATATGATGAGATTATTCAAAACAAATAAAATTGAATAAAATCAGGAGGGAAGATATTTTGGTATTTTAAATGGCTTGGTATTTGCAAATAGTCTCATGGGAGCTATCATCACAACTTTTTTTCTGGGCTTGTTCGGGAATAGAATTTATTTTGTTGCATTAATGATAGTGGCGTTGGTGAGCTTTTTGCTTTGTCATTTTTTGCTTGATCCACTATAAGTAATCCCTGAAAATTAATAAAGAATGATCCATGCAGAAGATCCAAACGTTACAGGCAATTGCAATTGCAGAACATTCATCATGAACTTAAAGCAAGTTATTGAATTCTATCCCAAAATGAGGCATACGATTATTGCAATAGTGCTTGATGGATTAATTCTTGGATTTGTCGCAACAAACTATAGCACTCTACTTCCTGTTGATTTAAAAACAGATTTAAATGTGGGTATCCTTTTGATTATTCATGGGGTTGGAGGAATTTTGGGTGGGACTATCAGTGGTTTCCTCAGCGACTATATGACTGTGCCACAAGAAGGGAATATTACCTTCCTTTTTATTTTAGTTACCATGCTAGTTACTTCTCTTAAAGTTTATGTATAGTTCTAAACATTGACTTTTGCATTCTGTGTATCTCTTTGCTGGGGAGTTTCATTATATTCCCTAGAAGGATGGATATTTGTGAGCTGTGCCAAGGTATATTCAGGCAAAATATAAAGCTTTGCTATTGTAAAGCAAATTCATAGTCTATCTTTTATACTATTTCAAATCTATATGATCGTTGCAAATCAATAAATACATCTGATGATTACTCTTTGTGTTTTCATGATTCTCTGCTTGCTGTCTTGCTTGGGAGTATTTTTATTGAAAGGAAAATTAAAAAATAATGACCTATTTGTTGAAGAGATCGAAGACCAGGGGTCACCATCTGAAGATGATTGATATGTCAATATTATCTCAAACTAGTTCTCTTTGAGCAATATTATTTAAATTGACTATAATTTGAATACATGCTATCGTTAGATAGTACAGAGAAAGATCTTCGCTGTCGGTAAGCGCTCTCTGCAATGCTAAACGATCAAATATAAAAAAATGAAGAGCTTTAAACAGATAATCTATTACTTGAGTAGGAGCAGAGAAGATTGCTCAATTTGTTGTAAATTAAAATGGAGGAAATATAAAGATTGCAAATGTCAAAGGGGCATATGTCAAATGACTCAACATTGTAAATGACCCAAATCTCTGGAAAATAACTGAAATACTCTAACGAAGAAATGTAAAGATAATCCAAAATAATGAAAGGAAAAATAAGTCATTTATAGAGTACGATTGGCGAAAAAGAGGAGGAGATGAATCGACTTCGAAGTTATTTTACTGCAGTGATAGAGAAATTGGATGAGGAGAATAAAAATAAATAGAAACAAAGAGAAACCAACGAAAGAAGTAATGATATGGCATCTGTGAAAGAGGAAGTCAGTAAAATAAAAGGAGAAAATCACAGTTTGCATTAAATAATTCTTCGGTCAAATTAAAAAATACGGTAGTTATCTCAAGAACTCATTATGGCTGAACAGAGATGCGAAGAACTTAAGCAATATTCAAAAGAGCAATTAGAAATAACTCAAACGGAAATGGCTAATATTAAAAGGCAGTTGGAATAGAAGTTAATGGATGCCAAAGTTGAAAATGGAGAGAGATAGATGAGAAAGCAGAAATAATTTGAATAGAAACTAGGCAAACAACGTAAATAAAACGAGGATAAACTATAAAAATTAAGAAGATCGTCAGAATAGCAATTGTCCAATCTCAAGACTTAATATGAGGAAAGAATCAATTTTATGATTGTCAGTTCTGAAGATGAAAAGACATAGCTAAGGCAAAAATACATTTAAGAGGCAAAAGCTTGTATCTTATCTGAGCTAGAAATGTAATCCCGATAAAATGGTCAGCAGATATTATCTTTGGAAGAAAGGCTCGCTACAACAGAAGCAGCATTGAAAAATATAAACAAAAAATATGAAGAGCAATCGCAATTTGTAATAAATTTGTAAGATGATTTATCCAATGCCAAAAGTAATCAAGGGAAAATTGAAGTGTAATTTAAAAGAATAACAGGTTAATTGTAGAAGAGAAAGATTTAGCTTATAAATATGGAAGAACAGTATCATTACTAAAAGGAGAACAATGAATTTTTTGAAGAAAACGTAAAGAAATTGGCTGAGTAAGTCAAGGAAAAAGAAAATGTAAACATAAAAATTACCAATGAACTACGGAAAGCAGAGGCTAATTATAAAAAGACTTCGAGTGAACTTCAAGAAATAAATAAAAAATATCAAATACTGTAATAAGAATTTCACAATACAACCACCGAACTGGAGTTAAAAAGTGACGAAATTGATCGACTAAACACAAAGATTATGAAATAAGCAGACAGAAAAGATAAGCTTTTAGGCTAAAGTAGAAAAATAATAAAATAGCAATAGTTATAAATTGATGAGATTAAGAATAAGCTTATCAAATATGAACTTGACGAATAAACCCGATAAAATCAATGCAATGACAAAATCAAATAGTTGAGATAGACTTTGGCCAAAATAAATGATTAGAAGAGTAAAGTGACCAAGTAAAACAAAACTATTAAATAATAGGTCTACAAAATGGAAGAACAGGTGAAAATTAATTTCTTTCAATTTGAGCACCAAATAGAAGAGCTAAAGCGATAGAAGGAAGACCTCACATAAAATAGCAAAAATCTGATCATATAAAAGTAAAACTATCGTAGAGTATACGAAACAAATTCTCAATAACTTTTAAAGGCCAAATAAAAGATAGTCAAATATGAATAAAAAATAGAGAAACTAACCGTTAATCTCAACAACTGCGAACAGGAAATTGATTGCTTAAAGGAGTAAATAACATCCCAAGAAATATATCGTCAAGAAAAAATATAAAATGATAAATATAAACAAGATATCATTGATTTAAAGGCAAAGCTAAACAACACCAACTAAATTCTGACTAAACTTAAAAGATAACACTCTGATCTAACGCGTGATACCATTGTTCTCCACGAACAAAACTCAAAATTAAAAGACGAAAAAGACAAAAGTTAAAATCGGACAGTTTTGCTGAGAAATGAAAAGAATAAACTTGAAGAAAAAATACGATAGTTGAGAGATGAACTAGACCAAAGATGTCAAAAAATGGAAAGCTAAATGCCCTACATCAACAATATTATTGAGGAAAAGAAAATACTTGAAGCATAGATGCAGAAGTTGGTTCATGAAAATAAACGAAAAGATCATTTGTTGGAAGTCGCTAAACGTTCCAAGGCTGAGGAGTTAATTAGTATGCAAAAGGAGTGTGCTTAGCTCAGAAAGAAAGAGAATCGCACTTAGAAATAGTTGGAGGAGCATAAAGCAACTATTGAACAATTGAATCGATAACGGGTCAATACATACAGAGAGGTGACGAACCGTGAGGATCATATCCGCAAAGTAAAAGAAGAAAACAAATCGCTGAGGATTGAGCTGAAACGATTGGAGGCCACCTGCGAAGGGCAGGAGAAGCAGATAGAAGAACTGTACAAAATGCTGTAAACCATCTAGAACAACGAACGTTAATGATAAATTTATGTTGTTTGAAATAAATTTTGAATTAATGCTCTTCGTTCTGATTAAAATAAAATAAATGACTATGGATGCAGATTATACTGAAATTCTAGGCAAGTCACTTCAAATGAAATGAAAGTGCTATAATCCTTTTAAACTCTAAGAAATTATTCTTTTATTTATTGGTTATGAGAAGATATTTTAGGATACGAGATATTAAATTTATTATTTATCAATTTGAAGAGATAGACTAGACAGCAATAGTCAAAATTATTCACGTGCTATGAAACAATTATCTATGAGTTCTATGTTGCTACTCCTTGTCCTCATTTTAAAAATTACGCAAGCAACTCAATCTCCAACCGTTATCTGCAATTTGCCGATGGTTTGCCCCACTGGCTAACAGTGGGATATATCGGCTTGCTAATGTATCTCTAATTCCTGCCAGCAGGCAATTGAATGTATTTCGCCTGAATATTTCGATGTTATTAGCTGTTAGTGTCAGTTATGTAACATCACAAGTTGTTCACTTACAGACCACTTTGATATTCAAATCTGTAAGTGTCGCCCTTGCGTAAGCTTTGCCTGTCTTCTTCCCAATTACTTCGATCACTTAGCGTGTCAATGCTTACCTTGCTTAACAATTTGCTCTGATCCTTCTTATTTAAACACGAATACCTGCTCATGTCAATGCCACATAGATCCCAACAATTGGCTGGATGAACCCTGCCAATATCATGTTGAACATTACGATATGAACATTACCACCTGCACATGCGAATGTACTTTATCAAGTGCTGATTGCCTTTCTCAAATTGTTGACGTGGACTGCACGTGCTATTGTGAGCCTGGTGGTGGCAATTGCATTGCTCCTTTTACTTGGTTCAATGCTAATTGTTCATGCTAGTGTTTAGCATCAAATACTAGTTGTTTGGCCCCTTTCTATTTAGATCAAAAATATTGCTCATGTATGTGTGGAAGAGCTGCCAGCTAATGTTCTGAAGGTTTTTATCTAGATATTATTATATGTTAATGCTTAGAAACTTATTGCCCTTTATTTGACTCCACAGACTGCCCTCGCTATTATTAATACAATACAACTACTTGCTAGTGCATGTGTCCACCCTGCACACAATGTGATGGTATTTCTCTTACTTATGGTGACGGTATTCTCTATCAGGATCCCGTTGACTGTACATGTGATTGTGAGGCGCGTTCCTCTGACAACGATGATACTTTTGGGGGCGGTCCAATGCCAGGGGACGATGGCTAATGATGGATGTCTCTTCTAAGCCAATTTATTAAATATTCAATCAACCAAAATATTATTCAAATATACCCATATTATAAAGGTGTATTAAATTATTAAAATTAGTAATCATTTTTTACCGAATAAATCTAGAATATTTTATAACACTGCAAGTTCTATGAGCAGTAAAACCAATAGATAAATATTATTATTCTTAAACTTATTTTTTACAATTCAATATCATACAGGTAAGTTTAAATACTTAAATATCAGTCCTTTTTAAGAGTACGCTGTTTTTATGCTGCCACTACTATCTTTTCAGTACCCGAAAGACCTTTCTTCTGTCTGATTTTTTACAAAATTATTCGGGCTTGATTGTACATGCTGTTCTCCAATCCATCTTCTTCAATTTCTTCAATCGTTAGAGGAGTATAGAAAGGATCTTCTTCAATTATTTTCCAAGTATCAAGGTCAAGCTGAGCGTTTACTGTACCTTGAGTTTTGTCTAAAACATCAAAACAAAAATTGGTCGACTAAATTAATATAAAAGTACTTCTAACATCGGTAGGTGAGCCTTGATAATAAAAAAATTGGAGAATTAATGCAAATCTTCACTGATGACTTGGGCTCTCCTCCTTGAGAGCTAATTATAGATACTTCCGTAGTATTGCTGGCCAGTGTGAAGTTCGCAAAGATACATTGGCTCTACAAGGCGAGGGCTGCCACCAAGAAAAGACTCAATGCAGCAATCTTTCATTGTTGAAATAACTTGGCCTGCCAAAGGTCCAAAATTATCTTTTGACCAGAGATCCTCCACAACAACTTATTTTTTTACTTATTATTATTTTTTAATTTCTTATTTCTTTTAATTTTCAGACTATTATTTTATCTTTTATAATTCAGGTTTTATTTCAAGTTTTGGAGTTTCGACTGCTTGAATACTCTCAAGAATGAAAATAACCCCCATCATCTCTTCATTTGCAAGAGGGCCTGAAGAACATGCGAGGCAAAATCCATTTTTGATGGCAGTAAAAAGTTATTTTGGAGTTGTTTTGTACTAATCTAGAATTTTAAGAACAGAGGGATCCAGCTACCATTAACTCTATTCCTCATCAACAATACCGTTGCGAGCCCTTTTCAAAAAAGATTGATTACTGTTTATATTTTGAACCACGAGAATGTTGGTCCCTGAAAGGGGGTGCGGACCAAAACAAACCATTTTATCATGGATTAATTGTTTCACTCCTTCATCAAGTCCATTCTAGTTGAATTAAGCTTCTATAATTTCAATAAACTCTCGACTTTTTTATGAAAAATTCTTTATCTGTTATTGAACCTTTTCATTTTTCGGATCGTGAATTTTATGACTTTGGAGGATGCCAAATAAGCTCTGCATTTTCTCAGTCTGCTTGTCTAGAAATTAAGCGATAGCGAAGGGCATTCCAAGAGCTCGAAGAGTAATGGAAAGTTTTTGATTGGGTGTTTTTAAAGTAACAAGATTAGTTTTTAAATTTAAATTCAGAAATTTTTGTTTGATGTGCATCTTTCCCCTGTTCTTATGGTCAACTTTTTTAAGTTCCTTTTCTTTCTTATATACAAATGTCTCTTTTTCATCAACAACATCATCCCTATTTTTGAAAAAGAATCGGATGTCCTCTACAGTTAAATCTTCACTCTCGTAAATTTACACGTTGGAATCCCACTCTCTGACAGCTCTTTGCTTCTATTTCTACTGTTAATCGAGTTAAGCATCCGCCATCATCTCAGCTCTAAACTGCTCCTTTTTTAGTTTTTTTTATTGCTAAAGTTTTCTCTTTTTGATTTCTTGCAGATATTTTTGATTTTTAGTTTATTTGAGATTACTCCAAGTAATCGTTTATCGGAATGTGATAATGGGCTCTGATGTTTTAATGGGAACTTTACAATAAATATTTTATAAATCCACCACACATTTTTATAGATGGACTTGCCCACACGTATTCAAGATTATATCCCCTGTACCCTCGACATAAACATCCACTGAAGGATCAGAACGATTCAATTTTTTAAGACCTTACAATAATCGAGCACCGTTTTTGATATCAGGAGTAGAAACACTAACCTTTAGAATTGACTTTGTTTGCGAAGATATTGGCACAAAAGAGAGACACTCTTCAGATGTTGAAATGGTGCCTGATTTGAAGATAAAGTTTTCAAGTCCCGCAAGCCCAACCACACATCCTCCTGAAGCCTCTTCAATTCCTTCTGGATATTGGCCGTTAAAGTAATATATCTCAGTCACCTTCGCAGGTGTAATATCGGGAATCTCAATCATTTCTCCTTTCTAATTTTACACTTTCTTGGGCTTAACTCCAATAACGAGAATTTCTTGTCCCCTTCTGACTCTTCCAGAGAATATTCTGGTGAATCCCAAAACAACTGAATCTTCGTGACTGCTTGACCCTAAACCTCTCTCATTAATTTGTTTGCGATTGACTGTTACCATTTTGGAAATAAAAGCTATGAGAGGAGTGTTTTATTAGCTTGAACAGCTGGATAAAGCGTGTAATATTGTTTCTGAGAGATTATGCTATCTAGAATTGAGTTGCAACAAATAGGGAAGTCTGAATTTTTGAGCCTGGATGGGGCTAGGCAGTTCATTAACAATGCGATCTAAGAGGACGCGATCAAGAGGGAGCCAACTGTTGATTATTTATTTTATAAGAGCATATCCCTTGGCTTTGCGAGCAGCCTCAGATACTTTTATATTAAGAGCGCTGATTACTTTTTAAATTTTATCCATTCTATCATTTTGGACATTTTAGAAGATATCCCAAATTGGTTTGAGAATCCAGTCAACGCACAAGGGACGATCATTCTCATTGCGGGGTTCAGTCCCAAAAGTTTTTGTCTTTGGATTAAAGTAATACTCACCCCATAAATATTTTTAAATTTCAGCAGGCTACTTACCCAACTTTTTGGCGATCAATGGAGAAAAACTTTAAATTGCAAAGCCCCAGTTGTCGAGAGAACTTGCGAAAACAACATTCCTTTTTTAGGGGGAGAAGTAAAAATGAGTCTCTAAGGTGTCAATAGGCTGCTCTTCTCCCTTTTCATATTTTTTGCTAGAACTACCGACTTCCTTAGCAATAAATGACCCCAGAATAGCATTGACGTGTTCGATTAACTGAGTCAGATGATGAAAGGCTTGGAGCGGTTCCATTTTGCAGTGGGTTATTAATTTATCAATCTTGTTGAGAACCAGAATGGCAGGTAATTTTTAGGTATACAACTGTTGTAGCACTCTGAAAGTTTGACTAGAGACACCCTCAACCGTATCGACTACTAAAAGTGCAGCATCTGTGACTCTCAGTGCAGAAGAAACCTAAGAATAGAACTAAAGATGTCCAGGAGAATCGATCAGATTGATGAGATAATCCTTATATAACAAAGCAATTGAACTAGATTTCATAGTAATTCCCCGATCTTGCTCATCAATGCGATCGTCCATGAGTCTTAGTTGTCCGGCTTGCTTGCGATGAATAATTCCATTGGAGGCTATGAGGCAATCAGCTAATGTGGTTTTGCCATGATCGACATGCGCTACGATGGAGACATTTCTAATTTTGTTGGGGTTAGCAAGGGTCTTGCTGATGTGCTTGTACCTCGTCTATTGCCCTATCATCACTTATTAAAATACTTTTATAATGTTTCACCAACGCAATGAGCTATTTTACGTACTGCATAAATTTGATAATTTACGATTAAACCAAAAAAGAATTTTCTTCTCCTTGGATCATTTGAAAATATAATCGTCATGGCCTTGAGTTTAGATATATTAACTGCTGCTAATTGTGTATAATCAACAAAATGTAAAATTAACTAGCGGTTGCCAATATCCCAAACAACCCCATCTAAAAGCTTTCTCCGAAAGCCAAAGAGTTTTATGTCTTCCACGGAGTTCAGATGATAGGCTCGCAGTTTCCTCCCAGCCTCATTGAAACCCTTCATCTCAAACTTACCGATTCCGCTTATGATGGGGGTGAGTTTTTCGAAATCGTGGACAACCAGGATGACTAAAAGTATGAAGTAAGAGCAACCCAAAACATCTCTGCTAATGAAAATGTCTTCGTTGTCGATCATGCCTTGACTTTCAGATATCCAGAACTCCGCAAACTTTTGAAAGATAACCCAAAGATCGTGGATCGTTTGGAAAGCATGCTTAAATATCAAAATGAAAAGGCTCTTCCTGAAGTGGAGAATGAAACTGCTGAAGAATAAGCTCTCACTCTCTAACTTGAGAATATGGATATGTTGTAAGTTGGAGCTCTCTAACTTCCAAAAGAGTTGATCACTCTTTCGCTCATTAACAATCGATTGGAAAATGCGGAGGAACTCATCAACAAACTTCAATATCTTAACTTAAGAGCTCTATGGTTAAATGGTAATCCAGTCGCTGCAAATTAGGATCTGAAGAAGTACGTTTAGACTCGCACTCGCATCGAGCTCTACAACAGTAAGTTTACTAAAAACTGTGGCGAGTGGGGAATTAAATTCGCTCATAGTAAGAGTCTTAGCTTTGCCAATAATGCTGATAAGCATAACATCTTCACTCTTAACCTTGACGGTCGAAATGTGTTTGATATTGACATTGAAATTATCTAAGGTTTTAGTAAGCTCCGCTCCCTTTCTTTAAAGGATCATACCATCAATACCAAAGAAGATTTATAAAAGATACTAAGAATTATCAGTATACCAACTTTAAACTTCATCTTTGTTGATGAGTCAGTTGAAAAATAAATCAGATAGGCTGCCGCAAGAGGGTAAATCAGCGAGAAAATCATTGAAAGATTACTTGTTAATAAACACAGCCTTAAACAAGAACTTGAAGAAGGAGATGCTAAAATTGATTAAATATGTGAGAAGATTTACAGATTAGCCGGATGCTATCGATTGGCCAGCTCAGAAAAGCTGGATGAGACTTCTTGCTGGTACATTAATGATGAGCTTGGATCCAACATTCCTCACAGTGATCACCCTAACGTAAAATTAATTCCCTTCCTATATGCTCCAATTAATAAGCTAGACTAAAATGTGGTTGCCTATTCCATTTTATGGCCATTGGAGGATATTAAGGTTGGAGATTTGATTACTCGGGATTATCTAAATGGCATACGTGAATAGAAGCAACGATCTTCTCGTTTGGCCGCATGGTATAAGCTACCAGAATCCATCTATCTTCAAAAAATCTAAGAGTATGATAGGAAAATGTTTGAACTCACAAAAGACTCAATATCTTTAATGGAGAAGTTCTACAACCAGAACGCGGTGCTCCAGAGAGAGCATGTTGCTCGTGAATTTGAATGGGAGGATAAGTATGAAGTCATCACTGATTATGAGTACATCAACAAATACCTCAAGCATGAAAGGTTTTAAATTGTCTCAGATTTAGAGAAGGCCAAAATCGTATGGTTGACAGGAGCTGCTGAAGAGGAGGAATGGAATAAGTACAAAGGGAAATTTTATTTAAACCAATTTCCTTATGAGTCTTGCATAGTCCTCAAACATAATCTTGCGGATACAATTCAGTCAGTGTTTGGAGATACTAAATTTTTAATGAGAACCTACGACCTGGAAAAGGAGTTACCCTTATTTATTGGCGATTATTATCGCAGGGAGAGAGAAGGACTCGACAACCTCTGGATTCTAAAGCCTCCCAATATGGCTAGATCGATGGATATGATGATAACAGATAATTTGCCCCTCATCATCAGGGGAATGGAAACTGGTCCAAAGATAGCTCAAAAATATATTTCTAAGCCTGTATTGAGAAGAGGAAGAAAAGTTGATCTGCGATATATATTGCTGGTCAAATCTGTGGCTCCCTTGACTCTTTACCTTTACAAAAATTTTTGGATAAGAAGTGCCAATAACCCTTATAGTGTCGACCGTAGACATCTATCAACTTATTAGACTCAGTTCACAGTTATGAATTATGGGAATGTTTCCAATTTCGAGCAAATTAAATACAAGGACTTCATTGATGAATTCCAAAAAGATTATAAGATGCAATGGTCGACCATCAATGAAAAGATCAAGAAAATGCTTAGAAATGTATTTATTGCCGTGGCAACTAAATATCCCCAGATGCATGATGATAAAAGCCGAGCAGTCTATGGAATTGATATAATGATTGACGCAGAAAATATGGAACCTAAATTACTTGAAATCACTTTTTCGCCTGATTGCAAGAGAGCCTGCGAGTACTACCCGACCTTCTACGACGAAATCTTCCAAACTCTCTTCTTGGAGTCTATGTCCTAAAACATGGAAAGAATTATCTGATCAAATCTGTTATAATTAAAATGCGCCCAAATAATATAAAATTAACAACCCTAAAACTATTACGAAATATAATAACTTTTTGACAAGTTAATAAAAGCGACAATAATAGATATGAAGGGTTTATTTTGTTTATATATTTATCCAAAAAATTTTTAAATTATAGAATTAGATTGATTAAAATGACTCAATTCCGATCAATTTACTTGATTAAACTCTTTTGTATGGAAAGCCCTCCGAAATACAAAGAGCCTTTTCATGAATATTTTTTTTTGAGGAGGCTTTGCTCGTGATATCATGGTCTCACGATAGAGATATTTATTTTTAAACATTTATGACCAACACTCATCTAGAAAAGCATGGCAATAGAGAATTAGGTAGTCATCTTTGTTTAGATGGCTCTGTTTCAGCATTTCTTTCATTTGTCGTTAATCGAGAACCAATGGCCTCCATTTTTTAATTTGCCGGAAATGAGGCTTCTTATACAAAGGCAAGAAATTTTTTGTTGGGTATTGGTTTGATTTTTTCTTTTTCTATTTCTTTTTCCTTGGGACGACTTACTCTTCTGGATTTTGATTTGAGGTGTAACTAGTATGATTCAAAGATAATAAATTCACGTTAAACTCTGGATTTTGGTCCAATTCCAATGTAGGCTCTATGTAATTCTCCACATTGAATTTATCAAATGAGGGAACTGGGGGGTCTGACAAGAAAAAATCGAAATTGTCTTAATATTAGGCCATTTAATTTTAAGTATAATATATTAAAAGATTCGTTTATTTGAGTTATTATTGGAGAATACCTATACGGTACAAATATTTTAAAAGGAATAACGCAAATATCTATTTCCAAACTGACATCCTAAATTTATTGCCAATTGATTCTTTCTTAAATTTAGATCTTCCATATCTTATGCTCGGTAAAAAGTATTCAAAAAGAAATTAATAAGGGAATCGAAAAGCAGACCTCCTACCTCCTCTTAAATAAATTATAAGTGTCCTCTCTTCAAAACTTTTAATAGTCTCTAAGCAGAGTCATTATAAAATATCTTAAGTATCAATCCCATTTTTAGAATCATATAATTATTAAAAATATCAACTAATTATGCTTTACTTCACTTGATAAAATTTATTAAAGAATTGCGAAAACTGCGGGCGCGAACTTTCAATTTATTCACATTACTTCTATATGGCTCAATCATTGATTTCATTGTCAAAGAATTAGTAAACTCTTCGGAAATATTAAGTCCGAAAGGCTTCTTTTCAACTATTGCTCCATTAGTATTGTTTATTACTTTAGTAACAGCCTTCGGCGATTAATTTTTTGGAGGATGAATACGAACCATCTGATACGAGCTATTATCTTGTTTAGGATTATAAAATAGTTAGGTCTTTGGTGACTTAGGAGAAAAGGGAGCCGGAGAAATTATTGAAGTGGGTTTAAAAGGTTTATTTTTAGGCTCGTCATGAGATTTGAAGGGACTATATTGATTATTTGATGCATAAAATAATTCTGGAGATCTGATAACCTGCGAGTGTGAGTTAATATTAACTTTGGAGTTGATATTTGAACCTGTAAAATCATTGAATTGACTCACAATATATCCATTTTTTTAAAGCCCAACTGAAATTGTACTCAAAGGAGCTACCTCGTTTGTTTTAATAGGGAATTATTGAAAGTTATGTGATCCTTGCGATGCAGATCCTCTTAGTCTGTATGAACTCTTGCTTTTAGGAGTACTTTGGCTCTATGAAGGTTAGTAGATCATTTACGCCATATAAATTTATTGAGGATTTTATTCATAGACGAAGATATCTGTTTAAACATACCGAACGCATTTTTAATGGATTTATAAGGCTACTCCGAAATAAGGACAGAGAAATCCTAATATCTAATCACGAGTTAGGTAAGAGTCTAAAGCATCAGCCTTCCCCATCATCATGAGTAGACTTCGATAAAAATGAGCAAAGATATAGTCCATGATAGGATAGCTATTTAGGGTTGTTTGAACATTAGCTCGGCCCTATCCAAGTATTCCAAAAAATTCAATGATAAAACTTTTAGCCTGCGCATCATTGAATATAGCAGGGTCCTCTCCTTGATAAAAGATGAATCTAAACTACGAGTTGATAATTTATTCAATTTTCCTTATGTAGAAGTTGTAGTTAATGTCTTCAATTTCGAAGCAGAGTTTAAGATACTGATAGTAAAAAACGCGAATATGCCCTTGAGGATCGTTAGCGAATATTTTCACAACTCTGGCTGGATGTACTAAGTTGTTCTAGAAAAAAGTTGGTAATTTGACTGCGTTTTTGAATACTTCGGTATTGTCAGCAAACTAACTTAAGGATTTCATTCTCAAATTAATATCTCAACAATTTTATTGCAAAAATAAATATTTAATGGATTTAAGGTATTTATAAATTAGCCATTTGTGATTCTTCATATATCAATTTATATAGGTATTAATATTGATATGCTAAATAGTTTATGCTATTAAAATATAAATAATAGTGAAATTATTCAAACGGTCTTCTATCAAATAGATCTTAATTTAATATAGTCATTTTAAGTTGATTTATAGGCAGGAATTATGTTTGAATTGTATTTGATTTCCATGTGATAACGTAGCAATAATAATTTTATAATGGTAGACGTCTCAAAATCAGAAAGGTCAATTAAAAATATTGAAGATATCATCATTCATGACACAATAAGTAGCAACAAGGAGGAAGCGAGACAATAATTACCTGATTACGGCAATTATGACTCATAATTCATGCCCTCTGTGCCAAGCCAAATGGCGAGATTATCGAGTGGATTCAATATCTCCCCTACCAAAGAAGCATAATCAAAAGTTCTATCAGTGAGCATAGTTGAGAAAGCCCTTTAATAAATATATACTTTTTACTCTCAATTATATGCGCGACAGATCAGATAATATCAAAGTTTCAACTTCAGTAGCAGAGACAACCTAAAAATACAGTCTTTTATCCTCTTCACTAAAAACTTTCACATTCTTAAAGCTATTTTTCCCATTGAACGAATCGTCCTGCTTTTTAAGAAACATGCAAATTATGGTAAATATTTAACCTTGGACAACTTTTATTTTTTGATTAATTCGATGTCGCACGAGCCTGAATCTAAGAATTACTTTCGACTCTAATCAATGACTAGCAACTTGGATGTGGAAACAATAGAATAGATCGAAAAGCAATAATTTTATAACTATCTACAACTGGATAGCCCACAAAAATATAGACAAAATTTTACTGATTTGTTCGGAGCTTTTAACTGCCTCTCGAAACCAAGGACTGATGTTGTCAGTATCTTTCTATCTATACAGAATATAACTATAGAAAATTTAGCTTGCCTGAGTTGAGGAAAAAGGCTATTCCATAGCCCAGGGAGAGGAAAAAAGGGGAGAAAGATTTATTTATTTTAAAAAACGATAATCAGGTCTAAAAAAACATCTTCGATGAAGCTAAATCGATTGTAGTGAGCTGGGAAAGTCTTCGATCGAAGTCTGTTACTAATTTGGGGAAGCCTTCGGAGAAGGTTCAAAAGAGATATCTAAAGGTGGATCCTGAAGATGATCCTTACCTGAATGAAATGAGGGCAGATTCCCGGCCAAGTCCAAAAAATAATCATCGTAAAAACGAAGTTAATAATATAAAAAGCAGTCGTCTTCCAAGAATCAGTATAATTGAACAGAAGATCAAAGAAATTCAAGACCGTTAAAATATTAAAAACCAGCAAATCTTATCTCGAATTGATAAAAAATTGCAGGGAAAAGCCAATCGTAAACTCAACATCTGATTGATTATTATTTTTGCCATAAACCATTGTCTTTGATTGAAACTCACTTATAAATGATATGAATGTAGTTTAAATTTAATATAGCTGACTATCATCCAGAATAAGATCATTCTTATTCAGACTTAATTTGCTCACAGTTGGGTTAGATCGAATAAGGAAGGAATGGCCTCGTTGATCAGCTTCATGTAACATTCCTGAGTCAGTAAGTTTATGTGAGCAGTTCTGCCGATAAAAGTATCTATGTCCTTCGTAGAGTCAAAATCGAAATGGATATCAATTCTATGAACAATATTATCTCCTAAAATACTCTCTATCATTTCTTTTTAGAGTTTGCTGCGACTGTTGCTTCCGTCATAGTAGCAAATTCTTGCAGAGTGCCAGGGCACATAACTATCATCGCAGCTACTCAACAAAATTATTTTATTAAAATTGCGGAGATGCCCACTAATGCTCAGTTTATATAAGAAAGTATCTTTTAGTTTTTATTCTTCCTACATAGCAAGTTGATCTAAACTTAAAACGCTGTTCATCTTACGCATTACCCACAAGCCAGTCTTTATCATTGTATCGACTCCATTGAGGTAGCCGAGATGCGGACTGCTTAATGAGAAGAAAAAGCCCATTTGTTGACTAAATTATTAAAGAAATGGTAATGCTGCTCGAGCGATGATGCCTCCCATACTATGCCCTACAAAATTAAGGATAACCTTTCTTTTATCTTCGAAGTTCTTGTTTACATAGGCTTTAATTTAGTCAGCCAATTTAATGCCCATAACATGAATATCAGTCTCTGTATTCATTTCATTACCCATGGAGATATGCAAGTGAGCAACAGGCAGCATTTTGGTCACCTCCCTTTTGAGCATCTCCATATCCAAAGAGCTTGCTTGAAATCCATGACAAAATACAACCAGCATATCCCTTTCATCGTAAATAATTTTCTTTTTAAATTCAATTTTTCTTAATTCTGACAGCTCCTTTAGGACGTTCTCAATGGAGCCATTCTCATACTCCATAGTTTTGTATGAATAGGGAAGATTAACTTCCAAAAATGCGTAGTGCTGATTCTATTTATTTACGAACAAATATTCATCGAGGATTTTGGACTCTACAATCTTGTTTGCCTGCCGCAATTTGGTAGTCATTTTCATATTTTGCTCTTTGATCTGCTTGTCCTTGCCAAAGATAATGTTGCGAACCATTCTGGAAGAGAATAAATCATTCCTTTCCATTTTAAACTTTTCCTTCATACTTTCTAAGTTTAAAAAGCCTTTGGAAATATAATTAATAACCTTTTGCGCAAAATAGAAGTTTTATTCATTGATATGGTAGATAATGTTTTTCAAAGACTCTTATGTCACTGCTTATGGTTGGTAGTTGAAGTTGTAGTCGAAGAACTATTTATCTTGCGCAATGACGAGTGTACCTCCCTCGCCTGTTGGTATTTTTAACTGGATTTACTACTGGTTGTTATTTTTCAAGAAGTTGTTCATTTCAATTCGCAGCATTACAGAGTTATACAGCAAATGCTTTACGTATCTCTGATAAAAATAGTAGGAGGAATTAGGGCAGTTTTTGAGATATTTTTAACCCCATTTCATCAGCTAAGTCACATTATCAATTTTTTATCGGGCTTTTTATTTGGTGGAATCAGATTAACTCTCATTGGCATAGGGTTGAAAGCGATAATCTGTGATCATAGCGAACAGAGTAAAGGAGAAAGACGAAATAAATGTCTTACAGAATTCTCCCTCGCAATATCGCATAATTCCTGATGAAATATTTTATAGTTTGAATCGGTATCTCTCAGCTTATTTAAATTAGACTTCCTCATCCATTTCCTCTCGAAAATAGCAGGCTGTGTTTTAAATTAAGATGAAGTCCAGGTAAATATCCTTCTCGTCTATTTAGGGGAAACCTTATAGAGACATTCTAAACTCGCAGCAGTCATTTAATTCAATTCTTTGATCTAATTCAAGTTAATTGTACCTTGATACTCAATGTTAAATTTTTTGCTTCGGAAATATAGATCGTCAATAAAGCTCTCTCGGCTGACATTTTTTTTGAAATTATATGGAGTTTGCAAGATGTGGAATGGAATGGCTGAATTCTAGCTTATAGATTTGGTACCTTGCCTGATTTGCCTTGGTAGATATGAACTTCTAAAGCATATCTGGCTTTATGAGGTAGGCTTAGATTTTAAAAATTGTGAAGCTGTACAATTATCGAGAGGTTAGCTTTTAAACTCATTACTCTATAAATCAAATTTATAAAGTGCCAGCTTTTAACAAAAAAGAATAATATAAAATAATGACTTAAACTTTATAGAATTATAACTATCGAAGATGATTATGCTGAAATGGTATTCCTTTACTTCAAATAAAATTGATGTGAAAATAGCAAAATTGTAAAGGCATGTGAGAATTTGAAGAAATTAGCAAATCAATAACTTTTAAATCTTATAACCATAATAGTAGGCTGATAAAAAGCCTGCTTCTCTTGATGACTATATTCCTTCATGCATAAACACGTATGATTTTTTGATGGCAAATAGCTATATAATAATGTAGGTGTTTAAATAGCATATTGATCATGCCTTTGTGGCTTCTTTAGTTTTCTTCTCTCCCTTTTATTTCTTTTCCTTCTTCTCTTTCTTTTCAGTTTTGACTTTTTTCTCTTGCTTTTATTCTTACTCCTTGGGGTTGTTCAATTCCTCTTTAAGTTTTTTCAGACGAGTCATAGTCACCTTAGCAGTGGTGGCTACACTTGTAGCAAACTCAAAAGCTCCTCCAGCGAAGGTGGTTTTACATCCTCTGCATTTCCATATTCCAGCAGCAGCTCTCCTGACTTGAGGCTTTCCACAGGCAGGGCAGACGTATTTAGCTCGTTGTTGCAACTCAAACTTTTTGACAATTTTTCTGATGGCTGAACCATATCTTGTTCCGTATTTTCCGGTGACGCCAACCTTCTTTGTTCTCTTAGCCATAATCACAAATATTAAATATATAAATAATATTAATTAATTTGATATCTAAAGTCAAAGTTCCTTCTGGATTAAAGATATTTTGCCAAGCATAAAAGATAAATATTTATTTGTCGGAACAATCTCTATGATTTTCTTTTTAGAAGATGGTAAACAGTTATATTGCAGTATTTTTAAGAATTACAATAAATTAGGTTATATATGATGCATTCATGAATTGCACTCGTACTAGCTGAGTTTTTTGCAGATACGCTGTATGATGAGGCGAGTATTACTTAATTAATACTAAAAGTGAATGATCTTATAAATATTCTGAAACTTCTGAAAGTCAGCAATTCCCTTTTTCTTGAGAAAAATTTAAACTTCCTTATCGTCTTCGTCAGTAATTTATTCATCCGACTATATCGATCAAACAATTACATTAAGTTTTTTTCTGAAAAAGTCCATAATCTCCTGGAAGGAGTCTTAATTGGTAATAAACCGATGACACTCTGCTATCTTTAATTGCATCAATTTGTTAATCTAATTTTCTCTCTTCATGTTCTCCGATAGCATTGTTTTTAAAAGATTTATTTTCTCCTCGGCAGTCTATTATTATTAATCTGGTTGATAGAGGTTGTTTTATTAAAACTGAGGATTTTATTTTTCTTAAAGCATGGGAAGTTAGGGTTATCCATCGAATGACCACTATTATCCTTCTTCTTCATGTTCGGATTTGTATTCTTCAACTACCTAATCTTTCATGTTGTATCTACTTTATTCATAATTTTCAAATTTATCTTCTTCCAGTATTTACTCAATGAATTAATTGCTTTAATTACTATTTTTTCTTCCGCCCTAGAGGTCCTCAATGATCTCATCTCCAGTTTAAACTTCCACTTCGCCAATTTGATCAATTTAATCTTTTACTTCTATCTCTGATTAATGGTAGGCTTATGGCTATTCTTCCTCTTTGATTTAATTGTTTTATATTTTGATGGCAGAACTCTCCTCTTCCTGTGCAGTATTATTAGTAGTTTCACTTTGGATGATATCTTCGTACTTTTGAAGCACAAAATCATGATTTATTTCCTTTAATTGGAATATGTCTTTTGTTTTGTTACGTAATTCATTAACTGCATGAGATTATCTTTTTGGATGCTCATCATCCGAATCTGAACTCGCTGCTCCAGTCTTTTTGAGTGTGGCCGGTAAATTCATAACCATATCTTATTACTCTTTCGATATTTAGTTATAACGAGAAGCATTTCTGGCATTTCTGGAGAGTTCATTTTTGCTTCCTTTCCGCACTCTGGATATTTTGATTTGATCTTACTTCTTTACTTATTTTTTTTACTCGATGACAGAAGTTGAAATGCTTTTAAAATTTCTCTATGATTTATGCTGAATAGTCGGAGAAGGGCCGAATAATTGCTTAATTTCATCTTTATCAATTTTTTATTGCTTATTAATGGAGAGCTTCTTGCCGATCAGAGGATTTTTTTATTGAGAAAGACGCTACTAAGAAATGGGAGTTGGCTTTTCCTTTTCTTCGATATTAGGACTGAATCCTGCTGACTTTATAATGGGTATCGGTTTATTAATAGCTTTTTGTGACTCATAAACTTTTGACTGGACTACTTTTTATACCTTTACTTTTAAAATTGGTTCTTTATTTTGAGAAGGGGGAATAGGAGGTTTTGATGATGGCATAAGAGGAGGTTTTCCCAAATTTACTAGCCTTCCCTCACTCTTATGGGAAGGGTCTGGTTTCTTTGCCGAGAAGGGTAAAACTTCCATTGATGGCGGAGATTTTTTCTCCGAAATCATTGGAGTTTGTTTGTTTTTTTAAATTACTGCAGGACTTTTTGCAAATTAATTCTGTTTTGGTTTACTTCTTAACTCTTATACTTTGTCAGATATCTTTTGAATCTTATCTTATCTCTTCACTACTTTTTCAACAATTTGGCAATTCTTCATGATGGGTATCTCAGCGTAGATGGGGCCTTGCTTAATATTTTTTTTATTCTTTTCACTCTCGTCAATCATCTTTTACAAATTAGTCTTAAACTCAAACTTATTTTATCTTTTCGCAGCCATTTCCTATACTTGCTTTTTATTCTGAATTTAATTCGCACTATTAATTTCAATCTTCTTTTGACTTAGATTCGCCACGACTGGTTTTGGCAAATTTTGCTACCTTTTGACTTCTTCTCGTTTTGCTGATTATTATCGTTTCATCTAGTTTTTTGGTTAATTAATCGCCTTTGTTTCATTTTGCTTGGGGGTTTTAGCTGGAGGCCGACCAGCCTCCTCTGCTTGAGGTGTAACTAAATTTTATTTTTATTTAATTACTTTTTTCATATAATCATCGACAAGTTTATCAATTCCGAATTGTTGCGTCAATTGTAGGATTTCTGCATTAAAATAATATAACTTTGCTTAGCTAGGAGATTGCTTGTTGTTGGTCGTCGCTTATAGTCTCTTTCCAGGCACAGATCGATCACTTCTTTGAGATCTTTAGAGTAGAATTCAGGGATGGGGACATATCTATAGAATGTAATGAATTTGTATACTTTCCGCGAATTATTTTCAGAATCAATGAGGCTTGATTCTGAGCTTCGAAGGGATGCCGATATGTGCAGAGCTCGTACAAAAGGCAGCCCAAAGCCCAAATATCGCTTTTTTAGTTATAGGGTTTCTATTCGCATAACTCAGGAGACAGATAAAATGGAGTGCCGACCATAGTTTGAGCAAACTAATTGCTGGTTAGCATCTTGGCAACTCCCAAATCTCCAATTTTTATTTCCTAATTTTTATTCATAAAAATATTTAAGGTTTTAATATCTCTATGCAGTATTTTGTTCTTATGAATGTACTCTAATCCTGTGCATATTTCGATAAAAATTCTCCATATCTTTTCTTATTTCAAAGGCTTTTTTATTTGACTTTTGAGAAAGTTGGCGAGATCTCCATTGTCACAGTATTCCATGATTATATTAAGAGTATTATCTTAAATGAAGGACTATTGATATCGCACAATGAAAGGATGAATGAGTTTTCCCATTATGGTTGCCTCATTGATTGCCTATATTTTGCAAGAGATACATTTTTACGAGCTTTCTCATTCAATCGACTCAAACTTATCTGCTTCAAAACGCATATTTAGCGAGTAGATTTGTTGAGGGCTTTGTAGATGACTCCATAACTGCCCGAGCCAAGTTTAGTTTGAATATCAAAGTTACGAATTCGATTTTTCATAATTATTATGATCCAATAAAATTGAGAAAAATAATCAAGATGAAATTTTAGTTTTCCAGTATTTTGTCATTGAAATCAAATGTAATTATTTTAGTTTATTATTATGAAGTCGTTTATAAATATATTGCATTAATTAAAGCGGACCGCAGCCAATGCTCACGGGAAATACTCGCTTTTATCACGGACATATTCAGTCTAACATTGCCAGGCTAGAAGAAAGAAAGGACAAGTTTATTCATAACCGGCTTTAGTTTATGAAGCAATATTGCGTACCCATAGAAATGAGGATAAAATAAATCTATAAAGAGGTGGATAGATACAAAATGATGAAAGATACCCAGGAAGAAGTGATTTAAAATTAGCCAGATATTGTCTCGATTAAAGAGGAAATCAAAAATTACATGACTACCCATCACTACTTCCAGAAAAAACTCGATTAATTTTAGAAAAAAGAGATTTAGTTAGATCATTATAATCGTACAATCCTGCAGAAGATACACAGCATGAAAAGTAATATTAAAAATCACAGGGAAGAATTGGGATTCCATTTGCCAGACATAGATAAGTCTCGAACATCAACTATTGCTTACTAAAAGTCAGCACATCCCTTATTTAAAAGTTTCGTTCAACCCTAAACCATCACTAACTTTGATGAATGTTCGTAAAATAAGTCTGATGTTCTTTCGAAAGGACTGAGTAAAATGAGTTCCAAAATGAAGAGAATTCAAAGTCATTTGATAACCGAATAAACTAAAAAGATATAAGATATCATCATAGAAGATTAGTAAAATTAAAACCCAAAATAAACTAAATAGGCTAAGAAAAGAATATTCTCTGTTCGATAAAAGATAACAGCATTTAACAAAATTTAAACTCTCTTTCGATAGTGCTTTGAGACAAAAAAAAAATCAATTCAAAAATCAGTGAGTCAGCTGCAATCAAAATTAATAGTCCACCGGGGATAGTTTTTAAATATTTGTCAAGCCATCGGCTCTAAGGATAAAAAAGTAAATTTTTAGGAATTTAACAGATTAAGTTGTGATGAAATAGTGACCTTGTTCATTTCTTTTGTGTGGCTGAATCGAAGATTAAACTCTGAGTTTATGCAGAAACGAAAAAACATTATGGATAATATTGGGAAATTACCCAAACTTTCGTGAATAAATGATATTTATAATTTACAAACTACAGTCACAATCTTACGTCATTAAGTTGGACTCATCAAATAGTTAAATAATAATAAATATTGACTGCTACTTCATTTTATGTTTATTGAATTGGTCAGGATTATCAATAATATATTAAACGAATCATCTATAGCAGCCTCTTTGATCTGAAATAACTTGAGGCATGAAAATTATCTAACGAGGCGAATTTCTAATTGAATAACTCACTGATTTCTTTTTAAGCTTGTCGATACAGGGAACAATATCGTAACTTAAAGTAACACTCTCACTCATCCTACTCTCTCTTCTGTCTAGCACCGAATCAAATCTTCTGACTTCATTTCGTAGTCTGTTCGGACTAGATACTCTTCTCGCTTTATCAGTGTTGAAAAATTTATCAAGTTCTTCCTTAGGTTAAAATACTTTGCGCTCTGTATAACTATTAAAAGGATGATATTTTCTCAGTTTTTGCCGTTCCCTAAATATAATACAATTTACTCCATTAATTTCCTGTGCGAAAAATCAATATCTTTGTGATGATTGTATTGCACGGTATTGACATTAGTTTGGCGATTTACTCGGCTCTTCTATAAGGATAAGTGGAGATTGGATTTGCGCTCCATTTTCCCTTGAATAGTATTTTGGAATTAGAAGGGACTTAATCCCAAATATTTGCCTTGAAACTCAGGCAGTTATCCTAGATCGATTGTCTAAGGGTTCCGCTGAGAGAAGGCCATCAGTGCTTCCCTGATTTTGTTAGATTTAGAATGCTTTTTTTATTATTGAGACCGGCTGTTGCTCCCTTTATTCCCCTTGCGGCTGCTCTAAATGCGATTATTGATGTCTTAACGCATACGCTTCTTTTTGACCAGATCATTGTTGTGAAATTTGTTGGGGCTTTTGAGGATATCTTATTTCACTTCGTAGTCGAGATCGTTAAAATCTTTAATAATTCGGTTCCCCCAAGCCGGACGAGTATCTCTTCCAACTGCTTTGTAAAAAATAGAGGTGCCAGTACTCTTTAAGGCTTCCTTTAAGCCAGACTTATCGATTGAATCTTCGCGATGCATTGAGAATAAAATTAAAAGATAATGCCAATTTGCTAAATGATAAAGAGTAATAATAGTGAGTTGTAATACAATGGGAAGGTAAGATTAAATATATTTTGAGGGGGGTTCTGATGAAGATGAAATTTATTTATTATACATTTTCGTCCTCTTATGTAAATAATAATTATTTATTTAAAACTAAAAATCAACACTGTGGCAGTACTAAATGATAAATTTGACTACTGAAACATAAATTACGTTGGCTCATATAAATTAAATAATTTTTATATAAATCATACCTCAAATAAATTCCAGTAAAAGTCTCTCCACCAGTCGTCTGTATTTTTATCTGCTATTGATAGAATTAGAAAATAGGTAGTTGTAATGATTGTTCAGTCTATTTAATTTAATCTAAGTATTGTCCTCGAGTTAGTTTATAACTTCTTTAAGAATATATTAGCAAAATGCAATTGCATACACTCCGCAATCATAAACATTATTTTGATGGGGGATATCTTCAGCTAACCTCAAGTTAATTTTGATTTATTTTTAGTGCAGGACTTTGAATAGATTTTATAGTTTAAGCTTAAATAGCTTGCCAATTTGTTCCCCTGATTGAGCAGAGTCAAATATCCATAGCTCTGATTCCTCCTTTTTATCTTAAAATTCTCCGTTTTTAAAAAGGCCAAGGACCCAATGAGATCCGTGAACATTTTCAGTGTTCAGAGGAAAGAAGAGATACTTTGTCTTGCTGGAAAATAGCTCAAGCGGTTAAAGTGATTTCAATATGAAATCTTATTAATTGGTCATGATGAGTGTGACAACAAAAGCGTCGACCAATTTGATAAAATCTCGATGTTAATTTTGGTCAAACTGGCCTCTTGTTGCAAATATCTTCATTATTTCTTACCTTTATCTTTCAATCAATATCCTCATGACGAGATTGAGAGCCTCTGTTCGAAGCCATCTTCTTGGAAGCATTGATTAATAGTCTTGTCGATAAATGCTGGCCGAGAGTTCGTGTTATTTACTGATGCACACTGACACTGCCCCTTAATGAAACAAGTCATCGAGATTCTCTGAATCAAAGGGCGAATGCCATTAAAATGATTTTTCCAAAAGCTTGATAGGTTTCATTGATTGAATTTAAGAATTGGTGATGTATGATTAATCAAGCTTCAGTCCTTTTTCTGAAAAGGGTTTTTAGTTAATCCGTATCTTTGAGTCCTAGTTCAATCTTTCGAATCTCTCTTTCCTTCAAGTACATTTCAGGCACAAAGTATTCTCTAACGTTGCCTTCAACGGCTTCAACGGGTGTACTGACGAAACTCGTGCTGTAAATTTTGCGCCAATAACCAGAAGTGACTGACTGTATTGGATAACCATTACATAGGCCAAATAGATCAAAGGGACACTAAAGAGAGCGTTGACCACTAAAAACTTGCCCCATGAATAGCGTTTGTATCGATTGAAAATCTTTTCATCCTGGTCTCTGAATGAAGTTTGAGTTACCTCGCGAAGGAAATCACTGCTTCCATGGATTGACGAGCTGTGAACTGTCTCCTATTATTGAGTAGGATGTTGGTGGTTTTGTTTTAGTTGCTCATTAAATAATTATAGATGATTCATTTGTGCAATAATATGAAGAAGCAAGAAATATTGAATGTCCAAGACAAGCAAGGGAATGAATAGTTGCCAATAATCAATTTATTTTATTTAACTTTGCTATACAAATTAAAATGAGCGACAACGTCCGAGTGGGTCGCGAGTCCATTACTAAGAAAATATCTTATCATGACAAAAACAGCCGTCCTTATAAAACTATTGAATCGCTGGAGAAAGAACCCACAAAAAAGAAAATAGTCCTCAATGATTATCGTCTCAGTAAGAGCCGTACTATTCAGAAAAAGAGAGTCATGCAACTCTCACCAACAGCAGTCAGGTAATTCGGCAGGAACGGAAAATCAAAAGTTTGGGGAAATATGAGATCGGCAAAATAAATAAGACAAGCAAAAAACGAGCTGAAATGAGTAGCTAAATTTAAATGGGAACTATTGAGGGATTGCTGAATCGCAACATGCAGATGATAAAATTTTCAGTGGCGAAGGAACGAGATCGACTGATGACAAAGCAAAAGTATAAAAGATCGGAGCAGGTGCGTTCATTGTTGGAAAACAAGAAAATGAGCAGCATTACCAAGCTTGAACACAAAGATACTGGCAGTCGGAGGAAGTTTATTAACATTTATCAATCTACAGAAGGGGAAAGCTGCAATAGCAAGCCCATCAGGCAAACTCAAAATAATTTTAAAGATCTTAACTTGTAAAGCATTATCAACCCAGTTTCATAAAAATAGTATGAAATTACTCTGCAGGACTGCTTTGAGGAAGGCTGCTTTCAATTCTTCAACTTTTTGTCAAGCAAATAGCAAAAGATAGCAAATTTTGAGGGAGGAAGCACAGTACTACTAAAAAATATTAAAGAAGAATTAAATGTGCTGCTAGATACTGCGATGATCAAATTTAATATTATTTTGCAGGAGGTTGGAGAACTTAGTATTAAAAATCTGCTGATGATTGCTCTTGTTAGTTATGAGCAGGCTAAATACAACTAAGCCATCATGTATTTAGTAAAAGCGCTTGATAAGACGGAGGGTAACCTTTTTTTGCTTAAATTACCAGGTCCAGCAGCCAAACCTAATCAAAGCCTCACCTTTCTGAGCAAGGACGAAGAATTTGCTGATGATAAAAAATTACAACTTCCCTTACTAGCGTACTTATATCTTGCTGAATCATACAAATTAACAAATAATTATCTTTGCGCAATTAATACTCTTCGGAAATGTGAAACCCAGATGCAGGTTGAGATCGAGCATCAAAAACCGTCAATTGACATGAAACTTCATTATCATACACTGCAATCAAAATAAATCGAAGATGATAAAACATAATTAAAACAATAGATGAGGATGAAGAAGAAATCGTATCTTCTATCGGTGTTACAACCAGAAAATACTACTAATAAATTTAAAAAATATAGCCATACTCACAATCTTACCAGCATGTAACTCAATAAATCAAAGAGTCATCTGGAAGCCAGTGAGAGAAATAAAAATGAAAGAAGCAACAATGAAGATTTAATAAGACACAGCAAAGGAATACTACTTCAGAAAGAAGATCAGTCTCAAAAATATTTCAAAGACTATAGTAAAGAATTAGTGTCAATATTTTTGTTATTGGCTAGATTGTATACTAAAATAAAAAGCTATGATTTGGCGATTGAAAATTATAGAAAGTGTTTAGATATTAACTTCAGAAGCATCTAGCCTTTATTATAGTTGGCATCCATTTATTATCTAAAATATAACTCGAAGAAAAGTTTATAATGGCTTTAACAATGCTTGTCTAGACTGGAAAGGGAAGAGATAAAAGACAAAAAGTTATAAATTGATATCAGTTACATAAATTACCATAAATGTTTAATCCTACTACAATAAAAAAAATTGGACGAAAGTTACAATCTGTTTTGCACACTCACTATTAAAGAACTCTCCTCATAAGTTAATTACTACAAAGGTCTAATAAAATTAAAAAAGTTAAATGAAGGAAACTCACTCAAAGCCGACTAGAAAAATACTGAAATATAATCAATTTTAATATACTTTAGTCAGGCCATTTCTGCTTTTACCTCCAAAGAATATTTGATTAAATCGTATTTCAATATCATTCTTATTTTAGTCTTCGAAAAAAAAGATTACTATGGAGCACAATATGAAGTGACTCGCTTTAAGAAATTAATTCCGACAAAAATTGATGCAATTCCAAAGGAAGAATCTCATATTGAATTTTCAAGAATTTCAAAGATTTATTAAGAAGAAGAAGGCATATAGAAGGAATCAATGAATATCGAACCCAAAGAGTGGACTAAATAAAGTTACATTAACATTCTCTTTGATATAATCGATGGAGTTATTTACATTTTAAAGATGAAGATTGGCAAAGGAATCTCTATATTCAAATAAATTTCACTTAAAATTTAAACATACTCTGATGAAATATATAGGCATTATGGGCATTATTACAAATAGATTATCATTCTGCTTTACCAATTCAAATTTTATGCCTATTACATACTACGTTAGTACTAGCTTTCCCTCAAACATGTCAATAAACTCACCGAAATTATGGAAAACTAACAGACAAAACAAAAAGAAATGAATAACTAAATAAGTACCTCTGATATAGCTGAGCTCAAATTTATTAATATTAATAAGCTTATGCTCGAGTGCATGATTCTTATGCGCCAAAGAAAGTTCAACTATGCCATGTCGAAACTCAGTTAAATAGAGAATATTTTTAATCAATCAAGCAATTTCCCCTCATAATCATCAAATGCTATCAACAGCACATTTATACTCAATAATTTTAATCTAGTAAAATCGCTTTGTTATATTAATCTTTACGCCCAATTATAAAATGAAAAATTGCAACCCAGCTTAAAGGAAACATAAACAGATAGCTTTTAAGATAATAACAAGGAGATACTACTTTCCGCTGAGGAACTCCTCAGGCATTGTCTGATTACAGATAAATAAAACAGCTTAATTTACTACTTGATTTCAACTATTCATTATGAACTGGACGAGTATGAATCAAGCTTGAAGTATATTAGATAGGCTTTATAATACAGTGATGACCATATGATTAAACACTATTTTTGCAAAGCCAACTCTAAAGCTATGCTCGGTCGTTACGAAGAAGCAATTAAAGACTATACTAATGCTATAATTGTCTATAAAGAGCAGGTAAAAAACTAAGCAAAATAGACAAAATAAACTGAAAAAAAGGCAAAAGGTCTGAGAGAATTACGCCAATAGAACGATGAAGACTATTATCAATAGAAGCAGGAAATGTTTAATTAAATATACCTAAATAGATCAATTTCTTACATCAAATATTCATATGAGCTTTCTCGTGAATATAAAAAATACAGTGAAAACTGTAATATTATTTCAAATTACCGCACCAAAGCAGGCGAAGATCTATAAAAATATTTCAGGAGCCTTTTGGACTCAAAACAAGTCAATAATGAAAAAGAACTAAAATAGAGAATTTTATTGTTGATGCATACAGATGATCCAAGCATCATTATTGAAATCAACAAATAGTTTTAAAATCAGTTTAAGATCATCAATGACTACGATATCATCAAAGTGTACTATCTCATTAAGGAGTTAAATAATTGCATCTCGCATCTCCAATCCTATATCTCCAATACTGAAAAGAAAATGATGTAAAAAAATCAATTCAAGATTAAGAACGATGCCCTTCCGCCCAAACATAAAAAGATATCGATGGTCCTTCCTAAAAAGAATATTGAGCCCAATCTAGAGATTTAACATATGAATAAGCTGAAGTTTGACTTAAAATGTCTATAGGCCCTCAAGAAATCTTCGAGTAAATCTTAAGGTGCCTTATAATAATCCCTTATCAGTTTGCTTGAAATTACTGAATAGATATATCGAAAAAGATAAGACGAGCTGCATACATTGTCAGAAAGCAATTAAAATTATACACTTTAATAGTTGTTTCAAAGCAGTTGTGGGGAAATATTCCATTGGTCGGACATTCTGTTTTTTATTGGAGTCATCCACTTTTAACTCAAAGAATATTAGACTGCCATCAAATACCTGGAGGAAAGCTACAATTAAAAAAAATCAAATGGAACGTTGTACTCCCTTGATAAATATTTCGCTCCTATTCTGAGCAAGTGTCCACAGGAGGAAGAGGAAGAAGAGTATCTATTTTATGAGCTTGAGCCTTTATTCTAGAATCGAATTTACTGCAAAGAATAATTGGATTATAATATAGGAGTTTGCTATTTGATGATGAAAAAATATAAACAGGCCTACTACTATCTCCAAAATTATCCAAAGTTCTTGTTTCTCATTAAAAAGAAAATATCAGTTTAAACCTATGTCCAGGAAAACTAGTTCATTAATGATTCTCATTCCCGTCACAAAGACGAAATTCTTGTTGAGGATGCTAACTCACTAGACAATTCAAAAGCATAGAGCTTATAACATAATTTCCATTTTAAAAATGAATCGAAATCATCTTCTTTAAAAGGATCTATTTCAGCTATTTCTCAAAAGAATTCTGAAATTTCAAACAATTTTTAAAATATCACTCCTTTTCCGACGCATAATCGGCTTTGTTCTATCTATAGCCCCAATGTTATCGGTATATTATTAATTATTCAGATGATAAGCAATTTTACCTATCCTTTTGCCTTCCTAAAATTGAATTGCCTTTGTTTGGCTTGTTTTATAAGGACGAAATTGAATCTGGACAAAAGTATAATAAAGAAGAAGATATGGTCAGTACTCCTCATTCATAATCTTCAAGAACTAAAGATATAAGTCCTGAAGATATGAACGAATTTAAAATGTAAAAGCGAGCATTCGAGAGTATTATCAAACATATTACCCTGATTGATCTTGAAATGAAACCTATTGCGCCTTGGATCCGCCAGAATACCTCTGGAGTTATCTTTACTGAAAACATTATTAATTAATCCATATAACTGAACAGCGAGCGGCATGAAAAGAAGAAAGATCGAATCGAGGATCATAAGGAGGAGGAAACTGGTAAAAAAAATAAAAAGCAGCGCTACGACAATACCAGCGATTCAAAAAAATGAATTTATATTCTTTTTAACATTGTGATGTAGTCACTTAATATTATAATAAAGATGATGCAATCACAGTAGCTGTCTCAAAAGACTATTTTTCTGGGATCTCTAACTAAAATGTCCAGCATTCGTTTCATTTCAGATTGTTTGCTATCGTTCTCCATTTTTTTGGCATCCTTGTTTTATCTTATTTCGGAAGATATGTCGATTTGCAATTTGCTGATTAAATGGGTGAGATAACTTCTTGATTATTCGGTCTTATCTTATTCCAACCAAAACTCAATTTTGGTGAGACTTTGCTTATAACAATTTATCTAAATTTAAGTTTGTATCTTTTCAATTGGATCATTGCTTTAATTTACTGTCTGGTTTCTTTTCGCCGTGTAACTTAAAACATGACGTAAAGCTTCTAATATTTCACATTTATTATCGCAAGAGTATTGATGTAAATTATTCTTCAATTAATGCTTTAAAAATTATAAAATATTCTTCTTATTTGGTTTGCCGGGTGAATTATTTTAGGATGCATTTGAGCATGACCTTGAGGGTGCTGGAATATTAGGTGAATATTGAACAGTATAATTATAAGATTGAGGAGGTGGGCTATAACTGTGAGAGTGATCTTTAAATCCATTTTCCGTTTTTCTTTCAAGTTTATAGTTATCCATCATTACAGGTGGCGGCATTGATATTTTTGGAGGATAATTATAATTCATATGAGGTGGAATTTCTCCATGTGGAGGATAGGGTGGATGAATTGGCATTTGGTGTGGCATTATATGATTATGATAAGGATAAGGTTGGTTATGACAAAGATATGGAGGATACATAGGATAGGGAGGGTACATTTGAGGCAAGGGGGCCTGATGCATCTGCACAGGATATGAGTAATGAGGAGGATAGTAGTTTGAAGGCAACATTTGATGCTGGTAAGTGGTATTTTTTATCGTATTCTTATTGTTATTATGATCTGCATTTTCATGATGATAATAACTGTTTTTTTGCTAATATTTTTAAGCGGGTTTTTGTCTCTGTTGCTTTTCTATATGATACCTTTAGTTACAATTTCTTTAAACTTCCCTATTACTACCTACAGCATGTTTTTTATGATTGGGTTCATCTCTCTGTTAATTCTTGTATATCTTTTTCTTCTTCTTATCGTACTGCCTATCTTATTCGTCATTGCTGCAATTTTTATCTGCAACCGTTTCGTAAATGATTTCGTCAGATGAGAAAGGCAAGGAAAGGTTTGATTTTAAATCAATCTCATGAGTAAGTTTCACGGTTTCAGCCTAAAGTAAGTTATGAAATAAATGTTAAAAATTGACTAATGACAATTTCTTACGTTGAAATTATTATTAGCTGCAACTAATGGTATTTACTGGCTATTTTTATCCACCGTCGAGGACCTATCCCTCTTCAACGTCTTAACTATTAAGAATAACAGCGGGCACAAAGCTATTCATCGAAACAATTCAATCCAAACTGAAATTATTATTTACAACAATTTTTAAATTAGGAACTACGAAGAACAAAAATCAATCATAATGCAACCAAACACTGAGAACACTGTAAGCCAAGCTATGGGTCGTTTATTTTGACAAAGATATGTATTTCTAACAAAAGCTACCAAATGTTATAAAAACATTATGGTTACCTTCTAAGATATGCTGAAAAGATATAAAAATAATTCATTTAAGTACATCAACTGCTTAAAATTAATTGGATAAATCATGGGAAAGTGAAGATAAAACTGATCACATGTCATATAATTTTTAATATTTCATCTTCAACTCTTTATAGGTATCCTTTCCTTATAAAACCTTTATCCACTTTTTTAACTCTTGCCTGTAAACTTCGTCATGGACGTCATTGTAGATATCTTCATGCCCAATCACACCATTTATTAAAGACTGCTAATTGCTTGAAAATCTAGAGATATATTTTCCAAACTATTCATATTTTGAATTATAAATACTCGTGATGAGGATGCACTATTTTTGAATTTTACCGTCTAATTATTGATATTTACTGTTGTTTATGTCAGCAATAAACCACGTGAATATTTCAGGATCTAAATTTAAGTAGTTTTGATGATTCATAACTGAATAAGTCAGCAGGTTGATGATAGAGTAGGCTTTTTTTAGAAAATACATTTGCATAAATTATGTCTCACGGCCTTACTTATTCCCAAATTAGCATGTTTCCTCGGCCATGGATCTTAAAAATTAGCAATATTATAGCTCACAATCAATGGCATCAAATATGGAGTTGTCTAATTACTTTTTAACAAACAGAGGAAGTTTTAGTAGATCACTAGCTTTAGGCCGTTAATTTTGATCTTTTAACAGGCATAAAGTAATGAATCGCTCCATCTTGGAGCTAATTTTATTTTTTCTATCTGCACTCAAAATAAAAGGTGTTTATTTCACCTTCTTCTCAATCTCCCATTTGTTTTTTCCAAAAAAGTAGAGTTCATTAAAAAGGAGTTGATAGGTGATAACTCCTACAGACCAAATATCCACTTTGGAAGTGTAATTTTGGCGATAGTAAATTTCAGGCGCCATGAAGGGATAAGTTCCCAAAATTTAGTTGAACGTTTGCTTTTGTGCTGCAAATCCAAAATCACCAATTTTATAACATGTTTCATTCTCACCATTATTAAACTAGCTGGAAATGAAGATGTTTTCAGGTTTCAAGTCTCTATGACTGATGCTGAGATCATCAAGATATTATAGTCCCAAGAGAAGATGCTCCAAAATTTTAATCACCTATTTTTCCTTAAGAGCACCCTGATTCAAAATGTCATTGAGAGTTCCTCCTTGGCATAATTCCATCACAATGTAGATATTTACATCAGTACGAAAACAATCCTCATGTTTGACTAGATAGGGGCAAGGTTTTTCTTTCATGTTCTTCGTGAATTTGCGCATCACAGTTATCTCATTACCTTTATAGGATAATTCTTACAGATGATCTATTTCATTTCATCGCCATATTTTTAAAGACTTTCTAAATCAACACTTTTTATTGCGACCCACTTAGAATCAAGATGATCATAGCCTCGGTAAACTTTCCCGAAAGAACCTTTTCCAAGCATGTCGGATTCATCAATTGAATATTGTCCTTCTTTTAGATACTTTCTCATTTATATATGTATAAAATAACCTAATCAAGATCATTCTAACAATAAACAATAAAAGATTGAAATGAGGGTGATCAAAGACCAGGAAGACATTAATAATTCTTAAATGCAGTAGTTAATACTTCATTGTATAAATACAGTTTTGAAACAAAAAATAAATTAAATGAATTTGTTATCACCAATTTTTCAACTAGAGTATCCTCTTTCCTTTGTCCACTATAATAATTCATAAGTTACGTTATAAGGTTGGTTTCAGGTTGATTAAAGATTTTTTATTACTCACAAATTAGCTTTTCATGCTCCTCTTCCTAAATTACATTCCCTCAGCCATTTTTTTATCTGAAAATTAGTCATTTCTTAATTTAACTGCTGATTTTTATTTACTTTTGGCTCTTTAAAGAGATTGCCGAAAATCAAATTTTGAAATACTTTTATTTTTAACAATCGGGTTTCTCTGTTGAAACAGATCTTTCTTTTTCTCAGTATCATATTTCTTGCAATCTTCTATTACTAATTTTTTGCTGTCGAAATTAATCTTAAGTTGATCGTGCTTGCTGTTAAAATGCCTGATATCTAAGGGCTTATTTGATACTCCGAAGGAGCTTACTGAAAATATCGATTTACTTTTTAGAAGATTAGCGTCAATTTGATTTGTTCCAAACTTTGGAGATATCCTCCCATGTCCTGACTCTTTTTCTTTGCTATTGTCATGAACTGAAGTTTTTCGAGTGATCTTAAGGTCTTGCAGTTTTTACTGAGATTCCTTCTTTTTTTTGAAATTAAACTTTATGAGAGAACTAGATTTATTTATATTGTTGCTTCGAAATTTTTATTCAGAATTTTTTATTGAGAGGGTTGAGTATTTTTGATTTTTAAACTTTTAGTAATGGCTGGGAGATTCGTCATTGAGAGTGGAAATTTCTGAGAGTTGGGACATTTCATTGAGCATGGCACTGAGTTCATGATTGAGAAACTATATGTCTCTCCTCGAATGCATTTTTTTTTATTACTCGATTCTTTTTTTTTATCTTTATTTCCGAGCTTCGACTCTGAGATAATATTTTTTCGAATAAGGGTTATAATCTGAGATTTAGAGTAAGAAGTGGCTGACAGCGACATAATTCTTGCTTGGTTGTTCATCTGCATGAGAATCAGTAGAACTCACGTAAGATTCATTATAAATGAGTTTAAGTTTTTTATAGACGAGATCTCTTTTGCGATCCTGCCATTTTGCGTAGGTTTCCTCAACATCTTTCAAAAAGATACGTGGACAATCGTAATGATAAAAATAATACTCTTTGAAAGTAAACATTTTATTATCGAACTAGCGAGCCTGATACCAACGTTTTAGATTTTACTACAAATCTAGCATATACTCAACGTCCTCATAGAAAATGTTGATACTTGTACGCTTCTATTTTATTATCTCTTTCATTTTGTTCGTATAGAAGTATGTCTGCGAAGAGTAGTATTTGGAATATAGCATTCTCTGCATTTCTACAGGGTTATGCTCAATAAAAGAACTCATTTTAGTGATATCTATTAATAATTTTATCAATTATGATTGTTATATATAACTTCATGGAACATTTCATTTCGCATTGAACTCATACGATCTTAATACCACTGGATAAACTCACGGCCTTAATGAACAAAATCTGATAATTTAAAGGAATTGGTAATGCTACGGAGAGTTATTTCCCGTTAGAATTATATATCATAATTCCAATAAATAAAGAAACCATTAAAATTATGGTTTCCCATAATTGTCTCTAAAGAAATAATTGGTTATATCTTAGGCAGCCATAAATGATTAAAGTCTAAATGATAATATTGTATTTAATATGTGAACTATTATACTATTATAATTTTGTCTATGGAAATCAATCTATGTTTGATATTTTGCTCAATCGGCTTTAAATCATGTTGACTGGGAAGATGGAAGTGACGGGTATTTATAGATGATAAATAGACAAAATTCCTTTTGCGAATATTTGGAATGAAGTAATAATGGTTATTGTGTGCTTTTCA
>Ga0302185_10000068_pt1 | contig 88172 bp, 86 predicted proteins | sample II_Bog_E1_1_FD_200231 | JGI IMG/M metagenome (GOLD analysis project Ga0302185, IMG submission 200231) | Peat permafrost microbial communities from Stordalen Mire near Abisko, Sweden - II_Bog_E1_2 | ecosystem: Environmental > Terrestrial > Soil > Wetlands > Peat | place: Sweden: Abisko... | reverse complement strand
CACTAAAATGAAGATGTGGTTTACTATTCATCGCATTAAAAACGATTTCACGCTGTCGCGTCATTTTATACTTTCCATTTATAATTTGCTTTAAATCACTGACCGTCACTTGTGCCGCCCCTCCCAATTCATATACTGCTAAAAAAACAACTGCACTCGATTATTTCATTTTTTCATTGCAAACAGACAGTATCCTCTGCTCATAAAATCAGCTCGCTCTGTATGCCAAGTAAATCGATATGATTTATAACAACCATAACTTACTAAAATCTTTTCGGGTTATGCATGTAGCCTTTCATATGGTGCCCGTGATTTTCGTGATGATCATCATCGTGATGATGCTGCATATGATGTTGCAGTAAAGCATCTTGTGCCTCCGGCATTTCATCTTTTAATAGCGTAATCATTCTATCCATATAATCTGCTAGATTTTTCTGTTCTTCTTCGTTAAGACACTTAAAAACTTCTTCTGTATTTTGGTCACATTTCAGAAAATTTTCATTTGTTGTTGCTGCTTCCATTCCCTTTTCTGTCAATTCAATATCCAATGAACGACGATCCTCTTCTGATTGAGTCCTCGTAATATCGCCATTTTGTTCAAGTTTTCCCAATAATTCCCCCATAGATTGAGGTCGTATCCCAAGTAAAAAAGAAAGTTTCTTTTGACTCATTTTAGGTTCTATTTTAAGCAAAGAAAGAACTCTTCCTTGTCCGCGATAAGGACTATGCATATGATTTCCTTTCATGTGATGATGTCTGTACATCATTAAACGACTTAAAATAATAAGCTGTTCCATTAAAGTGATTTGTTGTTTTTCCATAATCAATCTCTCCTCACACCATTGTTATCAGGTACCTTAGTATTATTATAATAAGGTACCTAATAAATGTCAATATATTTTATAAATTTTCTATTTTACTTCATTCTTGCTTTCTTTTATAACAAGAAAAATAGTAAACTTAAAACCACACAGTGTATACAACAATAAACATTGATTTCATTCAAAAACTTAGTAATCAACCCTAAAGCAATCTGTCAAGTCCGATAAATAGGCATATAGTCAGTTTTATTTTTATGAAGAAATCAATGATGAAATTTTGCATATATCTAAGGGATAGAGCCTCCCGAATCTTACTGTTGATTTTATTACAAGTTACACGTTTCTTTCACATTCTTAATGACTGTTTTCTATCTTTAAGACTAAGATTTATACGAAGACTCACCCTATAGGTAACACTTTTTAGTGTATCTTCTATAGGGTATATTTTCCTTAACGTGGCTACTCTTCTTTTTTATAAAGTATTTTCAGTACTAAAAAAAATAATTTATCCTACTATTAAATTATGTATAGTTTCGTGCAGTAATCATACTTTGATCCATATATCTCTTCCATCGTGTTTGCTGTTTCTTTTTCTGATTTATCCAATAAATGAGAATATATCCTTTGTGTCTTTGTGGAATTTGCATGTCCTAACTTGCTGGTAACGGTTGTCAAATCCACACCAGCATTATCACAGCCTCACGATCTAATATAATTTTACTATTTTTGTGTTGATGCTTTGGTGAATCACGGCATCAATTAGATTGATATCATCTTTTCAGACAGGATACCCACCTACTAACTTAAATCCCCCCTTTTCTTGGCAACTTTATCCACCGTGTAATCCACTTTCAACTAAGAATAAGGCTACAGTGTATCACGGGATTTAGGACATAATCAAAAATGGTATACTAAGACATTATCATATATCGATCACAAAAGTATCATTTTGAGACAAATAATTCTTGACATCGTGTATATCGACTGTTATATTTTATATAAATTACATAACATGGCAATGGAGCCTTTTACATAGATACTACTATGGCGGCTCTGTTTTTTTAAACAAAAATATTCGAGTCAATCGAATATTTTTGTTTTTTTTATGTATAGAACAATCAATATACGTATCCTTATTGCTTACTTGTTATGAATAAAAATATAGAAAGAGGCTATATAACTATGAAAAAATTATTATCACTAGGATTAACCGCCACCTGCTTGGTAATTTCAATTGCCAGTATTGCTTCGGCAGAAACGCCAGACTCATCTGATCTAAAAATTGATGGCGATCTGCATATAGAATATCGCTCAGACAAAAATACTAAAAACATCTACGGTAATAGCGATTCCACCGCAAATGGAATAAAATCCACCTTAACTTTGAATGCCACTAAAAAATTAACAAATAACGTAGACATTTATGCACGTTTAACCTCTCGTTATGCTGATCACGATCTCGGAGCAAACTATGCAGGCGATTTTGTTCATTCTGACTCAAAAAATTCCAGTACTGCGATTGACCAGTTTGGATTAAAATACCACAATGCTGGCTGGAATTATAAAATAGGTCCACAAAATCTATCCCTTGGAGCCACTGGTCTACTTTATGATGATACTCGGTTTTCAGGCAAAAATATATTTACTGATGCTGTGACTGCAAATGGGAAAATTGGTGCCATCGATATAACAACCGCCATTGCAAAGACCAACTATGACTCAAATCTCGATAACGATAAGTTATATTATGTTCATGGTGGCTACAATATCAAAAAAAGCACTTATGGATTTGGTTATGCTCACGCAGACTACGGTAACAGCACCGCGAACACTTATTTACGCGCAGATGATGGTACTGCATTAAATTATTATACTGCTGATTTTTCCTATCAACTAACAAGCAGTTTGCACTTTTCTTCTGAATTCATTCAATCCTCTGCTAAAGAAGAAAATCACGGTCTCAACTTAGTTCTTTTCCATATTTTCAACAAAAACACCAATGGAGGAATCACTTATTTTAAAGTAGAAGAACAAGCCAATATTCAAAATGGCTATGAAGGTGGCATGACTTATCAGTGGGGGAATGCTGAAGGATACGGTGCATTTTTCAATCACAAACTTTCAAAAAATGTTACGTTCAATATTGCTGACTTTCAGATGTCCCCTATTAATACAACATTAGCAGTAAAGTCTGGTATGCGAAGCAAGCAGAACACCTTACGTATTGGATTAACTTATAATTTATAATCGAATAGACAAATCGAATACATAAAAGAACAAAGCAATTTAGCATAAAAATAGAAAATAGCGAGGGGCACTCCCCTCGCTAAAAATTCACTTTATGTTTTTATCCCAATACTTGACAAAGAACAAAAAAAATAGAACCCCTACAAAAAACTGGCTACCAACTTATAAAAAGTAGACATTCTGCTTTTTTAGATATGCTGACCAATAACAACACCAGCTACAAGTGCAGCTATGTCATTCAATGCATTATTATGACGATCATTTTCCCTATCTTGACGATCCTGCCAATCTCGGTCACTTTCATGGTCATGCCTTCTCATTTCTCGTTCATGTCTTTCATGTTCTTCATGCATCCGTCTATCATGCTCAATCTGACGATCACGACCATCATCATGACCATCATGACCGTCATGCCAATCATCAAGACTAACTTCCTGGTGATTATTAAAATCCATTGGAGAAGCTTCAAGTACTGCTGCTCCAAAACCTGTTTGAATTATACCAATCATAGAAAATACAATGATTTTTTTTGTTATATTCCGCAAAATAAAACCTTCTTTCCAATAAGAAAATATGATGCATTTAAGTATAGCATTCATTCTTCTATACTTGTGAATATACACTATTATTCTTCGAAAAGGGTTTGAATTTAATTTTTTATTTTAATAATCGAATAGACAAATGCCTCACGACAGCTGTTTCTCACTGTTGATTGTATATATAATAGTATTACTGTTATCGATAAAAAGTCTTCACTTTGTTATCCAGAATGATGCTAGCATTCGACTGCATATTTTTTTAATACACGGGGATATTCTTTTTAAACATTTCCGTTACAATTTTCTCCATTGAATACAAACCCGGAGACTGTTTTATTAAAAATTTAGCAGCGAAAATTGCACCTTGCCCAAAAGCTGCTCGATCAACACTTTCATGTATCAGCCGAAGCGTCTGGTTTGGCAGCCCAAAAATTATCTTATGCTTTCCAATGGTCTTCCCCACTCTAATAGAATGTATATTATGCGGTTGTAAGGAAAGCACTTCTGCCAATTTCTTTGCCGTTCCTGAAACTTCTTTCTTCTCTTTAAAATGCTCTTCTACAATCTCAATATCGGCATGAGGAGCTATATTTTGCAAAATTTGCGCTGCAACCATCAATATATTAATACCTACGGTAATATTCGGTGAATGCAGTACCGCTGTTTTCACCGAATAAGATTTCAATACGTCCAAATCTGCCTGATCATATTTTGATATAGCTGATACAATGGGAATGCCTAGTTGTGCGGCTTCATAATATTCATAAACGGCTTTGCTCGATGAAAAATCAATAATAACATCCACCGGATTTTCACGGAAAAATCCTCCTGTAATATCATCTTTCCCCCAAATTTTCCCTTGTTTAAATTCATAGCCCAAAAGTTGACTGGCATATTTATCCTCTTCTTTATGGCGTCGTATAACCCATTCCAGAAGGCATTCTGATTCATCGATAATTTTATTTGCCACTATTTTACCTGTTTTTCCAAAGCCAAAAAGTCCGACCTTAATTTTATCCATAACAAATCTCCTTCTATTACCTATTCTTTTACAAATCCACTTTAACTTGCTCTAAATTTTAGCTTCTATCCTCCAAAAATAAAGTTAAGAAAAGAGCTCCCGCTTTATCAGCAGTCGCTCCCCAAAATATATCAAAAAATTATGACAATTTATTTTTTCATTTCTCCACAAAAAATATTATACCGTCTATCTATAGATAAAATTATATCATAAATCACTCATATTTTCTAGAAAATATAATCAAAAACACTGGATTGACAACACTCGTTCAATTTTTTTAAATTTATAAATTTAGTTGAAATACAAAATTTTATACAATAAGCACTGTGATCAATCAACGAACAATGGAAAGCATCTTTTTACTTAATAAATATCCCTTCATCAAATTCTAAAAAAAACAGTATTGCTACTAAAAAAATAGCATGCTATAATAATTATAGCATGCATGCAATAAAATTTACTAAGGATGTGTTTTTATGCCAGTAATTACAATGCAAATGAAAAAGACTCAACCCGAAACGAAAAAATTATTAATTGAAAAATTAACTGCTGCTGCAGTTGAAGTTACTAATTCACAACCAAGTTCTTTTACTGTCTTTATTGAAGAATATGACCCTGACAGTATTGGTATTGCCGGACAACCATTAATTGAAAAATTGGCGAATAAGTAATACAATAATCATCATAAGTCCATCATCTCTTATAATATAAGAGATGATGGATATTTATAAAAATGATTTTATAGGAGGAGCAATATGTCCGTTCCATGTCCAGGTAAGCCAGTTCGCGGATCAAAATCCGGAGTTCCCATTATGGCACTTTTTGATTTTCTAGGTAGAAATTGGGCTATGGGGATCATCTGGAATTTGCAGAAAGGTCCGACTACATTCCGGGAACTTCAAGAAAGATGCGAATCAATTTCTCCTTCAATATTAAATAGTCGTATCAAAGAATTAAGAACAGCTGATATTATAGAACGTACCATTGATGGGTACCAATTAACCACTAGAGGAAAAGGTCTTATGGATTTATTACGTCCCTTTGATGAATGGTCACGAATTTGGTCTAAAGAAGTCTTTAATTTCTCTAAAATACAAGAGAAAAAATAGTATATTTAAGGAGGATTTTTATGATTCAAGATATAGAGCCCAAAGTATTCAACAATAACTTTGAAAACAAACAAGCTACCAGCAACGATATTTTTCTAGCTTACGAAAAGAATAATATTCTGATCCGCGAAAACAGCGATCATCTATGTTATCCACGTTTTGCTGACTTTTCATTGATCTATCCTCAACTTGTGGAAAATGCTCAATTTTTATTCACGATTGATAGCACAAATTATTTTTTTGTAAATAATCTTGGGCTTGATAATATCTCCGGTTGGACATATGCTAATATACAACAATTGCGTTCAGAATCTGAATGTTGGCGTTCTTTTGCCGGAATTGTTGGCTATCAATTAAGCCAATGGTATACACAACATAAATTTTGTAGTCATTGCGGAAAACTCATGAAAAAGTCAACCAAAGAACGGATGCTTTATTGCGAGAATTGTGGACTTCAAGTTTATCCGACAATTTCTCCAGCCATCATTGTTGGTGTATATAATGGTGATCGTTTATTACTTACCAAATATGCGAATCGCAACTATACACGCCATGCTCTTATTGCTGGATTTACCGAAATTGGTGAAAGCTTTGAACAAACAGTTCGACGTGAAGTTATGGAAGAAGTCGGATTAAAAATAAAAAATCTTACATATTATAAAAGTCAGCCATGGCCTTTTTCTAATACTTTACTTGCCGGTTTTTTTGCTGAACTGGATGGTAATGATAAAGTAACGCTTCAAGAAGATGAATTATCTCTTGCTATTTGGAAAAGCCGTGAAAATATTCCACAAGAAGATCTATTACAAATAAGTCTCACTAGTGAAATGATCGAAGCCTTTCGCACTAAATCAGTATCTTTATAAATATTTTATTATTTTGAACCTAACAAAAATGCATTATGTCAGATTTCTTATTTTTCTTCGTTATATATTTATTAAACCATATATGATCATATGTGGTTTAATAAATATCCCGGAGGCACAATAGCACCACACAAGCAAAGGCATTGCTACAGCTTATAGAAAAAGCTTGCATCAATATAGCCTACATGTTGTACCAACGGAGTATATCGCTTATGATACGTGTCTGCCCCATCAGCAAAAATGCTTCCTTATACCTATCGTTTAAAGATTCTGAGCAACAATTTTGCTATGTATCTTCGACTTAATAAAAACGAGTGAAACAATAACGCCTAAAAACATCAATGCCGTCTGTATTCCAAAAGCCGCATTGATTCCCTCTACATCGATAGTTTCAGACAAAGATAGCTTAGATGCGATCACCACAAAAATCGTTGAACCGAGCGATCCTGCCATCTGTCGTATAGAATTAAAAATTGCTGCCCCATGACTAATATTTGTGCCACTTAAATTATGGACTCCAAAAGACATTAGTGGCATCAGCAACATGGAGATACCAATCATTCGAAGACAATATGCACCGGTGATCCAAATCAAAGAATCTAACGATCCAAACAATGAAATCGCAGCAGTCCCCACAGTCAACATTACCATACCACAGATAACAAGGATGCGAGCACCAAACCGATCATAGATACTACCAGAAAATGGGCTCAAAATCCCCAAAAGCAGTGAACCTGGTAAAAGAACTATTCCTGAAATGGTAGCAGAAAACCCACGGACAGTTTGAACATATAAGGGGATCAATAAGGTTCCCGACATCATCGCTATATAAGTCAGTGATACTAAAATAGTGCTAACTGTAAAATCTCGATCTGCAAAAATACGAATTTCTAAGAAAGGATGCTCAACTTTTAGTTGATTGAATACAAATATTACAAGGCACAAAACACCTGTCAGGAGAGGTGCTAAAACACCTAGTGAAAGAAAATTCATAAAATCCAGCCGTGTTACACCAAACATAAATAGGCAAAACCCAATTCCATAAAGACACGCGGATAAGAAATCAAATTTTCCTTTTATATATTGACTTATATCAGTTATGACAAAAATGCCGACAATCATTGTCACAGCAGCAATCATCATCATCAGAAAAAACAGGCTTTGCCAGCCAAAACTATCTACCATGATTCCAGATATGGTCGGTCCGATTGCTGGTGCGAAGCCGATAACGAGACCAGTTAGTCCCAACATTTTACCATGTTTTTCGGTAGGATACATACGGAGCGCGCTGACCTGAAGCAAAGGCATATGAATACCAGCCCCCAAAGCCTGCACGACTCTGGAGATCAGTAGCAATTCAAAATTTCCTGCAAACAGTGCCATCAAGCAGCCTAAAAAGAATATAAAAGTAGCCATAAAGAACAATCGTCTGGTATCCATTCGATTGATTAACCATGCGGTACATCCAGTTACTACGCCCAATACAAGTATATAAATTGTGGTCAGCCATTGTCCCAAACTCGCACTTATATGAAATGCAATCATAATTGACGGTAATGCTGATGTCAACAAACTTTGACTTAGAGACGAAATAAATGCACCGACCATCATCACTGCAAACATCAAATTCCGTTTTTTTGAATTGACTTCTATCATGAACCGTCATCCCAGTTTATTTATTTTCCGCATTATGTAACGCAACTATGAATCCATTTATAGCAATACAATAGGTTTCTTCTTTCTCCGCAGGAAAACGACTAAAGAATCTTGCCGATTCCATAGATACAAAACCATGCATAATACTTCGGAGTATCCGCTGCCAATGCATTTGCTGCTGCTCCGATAAATTATACATTCGAAGAATGGTCATAATCGGCTCAATTGTGGTTGGTGCAGATTCAACAAGTATGGCATTGTCTGCCATCGGTAACGACAAAATAACCTTATAAAGTTCGGGATTTTCCTTTGCAAAGGTGCGATAGGCAATTGCCAGAGCGATTATAGCCTCATCAGTAATTTTATTTTTAATAGCATTTTCTATCGATTGTATCATTGCTTTGATAGCACGTATTCCAATAGTCGTATTGATATGTTCTATACCATTAATATGTTTATATAAAGACGACGGTTTCACATCAAGTTTTTTCGCCAATTGATTCAATGAAAAATGATCATGCCCTTTTCCCTCAATCAATTCTGTTGCCGCAGTCATAATAATATCACAATTCAGTCCTTTTCTTCCCATTCCAATCCCTCCGGCTAATAGCATTAGCTCAATTTTAAGCTAATGCTATTAGCTTGTCAAGCGCATATATTTTGAGACGAATGCTCAACGAACCGTTATAATCAGCCCAGCCTGCTTTATTTATTCAAATAAAGCAGGCTGGGCTTCAATATTAATTTTCCATATCATTCCAAAAACAAGGATCTATATTGGATTCTTATAGATTCAAAAATATACCAATTTTTCTCTTGATTACATCCTTAACAACATCGTTGCAGGGAACTATATTATTACGAAGTGAGGCATTAACCTTTGTCTGTCCAAACATTTTCTGAGCCGTTTCAGTCCAGCCTACAAGAAGTTCTGTCCCTACATTAAATTTTCGAACACCATAATTTGTACACTGATGGATATCTTCTTCTTTTACGCCCGTTCCACCATGGATGACCAATGGTGTATCAATGGTTTCATTAATTTCTTTTAGCAATGGAAAATTAAGTTCTGTCTTTGATTTATATTGTCCATGGTTGGTCCCAACACCTACTGCAAGAGCATCAATTCCTGTCGCTTCAACAAAAATCTTGGCAGTTTTCGGATCGGTATAAACCATGTTTTCTGCACTTACGTGAACCCCTTCTTCTGTTCCGCCAATCGTTCCGAGTTCTGCCTCTACCGATACCCCTCGTTTATGAGCATATTCAACAACCGCTCTTGTACGCAGAATATTTTCTTTGAACGGCAATGCTGACCCGTCAAACATTACGGAACTGTACCCTGCTTCTATCGCCGTGCGAATATCGTCAAATTTCGCTGCATGATCAAGATGCAGTACCACATCCACATCTTCATAGTCTGCCATGTATTTACATACACTTGCAATAACACCATAGCCTATATATTTAGCTGTTCCAGCACTCGTTTGAATGATAATCGGTGATCCCATTTCCTTCGCCGCCATAATCATGGCAGGCAGCATTTCCATGTTGTGCATATTAAAGGACCCTACTGTAAAATTAAATTTTTCTGCCTGCTCTAAAACTTCTGTTAATGTCTTGTACATATACTGTCATCCTCTCGTAAATCCTGACTAACTCCCTATTCCTTTATACTTTACGCATAATGGTTTTTGTAGTTTGCATCAAATTATCTATTTTATTTAAATATAGTTGAAGCTGCTCATCATCTTTTGCAACAGCGGCTTCTCGACGCTTAATATTGTACAGACTCATAAGATCCGTACAGGCTTTACCAAAAGCGGTATCTTCTTCCAGACTCATTTCATAGTAACGAATCGCTTCCTCTGTAACTTTCATCTCCATATATGTCGTCCCTAACGCATTGAGGCAAATGATTCTATCTTTTCCCAAAGCTGTTGTTAAATCGATTTTTAAGCTTTCTATTTTTTCTTTCAGTTGTTCTATATCTACCGCTTCAACCGTTTCAATTGCAGATGCTTCTTGCTTTTTCTTATTGTTATTCCAAAAAAACATTTTTAAGTCCCCCTTATTGCATTACAGCAAAGTCATAAGCGGCATTATAATCCATGCATACAATAACGCTGCCGAAATCGTATCAACATCCGTTGCCGTCGCATTAACAAAACCTAATGTATTAAAAATTGTCACAAGCAAGGCTGGCAGCAGCGTAATAAAGAAACCATGGGCAATCCCGCCGATAATAGCGCCTCGTTTACCGCCAACAGCATTACCGAAAATCCCCGCAGTACCGCCGGCAAAGAAATTCGTGAGCATCCCTGGCAAGATCATCGCCAGCCCAAAACTCGGCAGCACGAACATGGCAATAACCGTACCGATTGTTGTCGTCACAAAACCCACAATAACCGCATTTGGAGAGAAGGGGAAAAGTACCGGACAATCCAGTGCTGGAATAGCATCTGGAACAATTTTCATGGCAATGCCGCGAAAAGCCGGAACGATTTCTCCTAAGATTAAACGAACACCCGCGAGTAATACATAAACACCTACAACAAATTGAATAGCTTGTAAAAATGAATGTACCAAGTAATTTGTATTTCCTGCAATCGGTTGACAAAATTCCTCACCAGCAAAAAAAGCGGTGATTAGATAAAGCGGAACCATAATAACCATAACGGACAAATACGTATCCTGTAAAAATTCAAAAGCCTTCGGAAGTTTAATTTTTTCTACAGATTGTTCAGGGTTACCGACAAGTTTAGCAACACCTGCTTCAAATAAATATCCGATGGTACAAAAATGACCTAAGGCAATATCATTATTACCAGTAATCTTACGAACAATCGGCTGCGCCATTGCGGGCATTGCTACAGCAAAGATCCCGCCGATAACCCCGCCAACAGCAACCAACATAAAACCTCTAAGTCCGGCAAAATAACCAAATGCTGTACACATCGTAGCCATCCATAAAATAGCCTGCCCCGTTAAAAAGACATATTTCCATTTCGTGAAACGAGCAATAATAATATTGACAACAAAAATAGCTAAAAACGTAAACGCAATTGGACTGCCCAAACCAAGTTCATTCATTGCCTGTCCATTAATTGCTTCAATGGAAGGAATAATTCCCTGCATATGGAATCCTTGTGTGAATATCTTACCAAAATAGATCAAACTAGCAACGATGATCGCTGAACCTGCGGATAACACCTGAAACCCCAGCAAAGTCTTAAATGTACCGGCGATTGTCTGCCCGATTGATTTCCTCTGCAATACGAGTCCAAGTAATGCTATCAGTGCCAACGTAATACCAGCCTGCGTCAAAATATTATTGATAATAAAATTAATAACACCCATAGAAAAAACCTCCTCTTTCTTCTGTTACATAATACCTTTTTCTTTCAATATAGGTACCAATTTTTCTTCGATTTCTTTTTTACCAACAATGTTCGTTAAATAAATAATTTTTGTTTCCGCTGGATTTATCGTAAAATTTTCAAACTGTGATTTGAAATTAGATGCTGTCAGGATAAGGTCTGGATGCATTGACACTGCTGATGAAATATCACAATGATCTAAATCAGCTTCCACCCTTAACTTATTCAAAACATCTTCCACGCTCATCTGACAAGCAAAACTACTTCCAAGACCTGCCCCGCAAACCATTAAAATCTTTATTTTATTTTTCATTTCAACACACTCCCATTTATTTTAATATTCAGCTGAATTGCATCCAGTATATCTCCTACTTCTATTTTCACAATTTTACAATAATTATTGCTAAACTGATTTTTTAACATATGCCTTGCTAATCGTCATCAGCAAGGCTGTGCTCTTGACAAGTTAGTCACTTTTACTATTTTCTTCAATTTTTTCCAGTGTCTTTTTAAAATTTGTTAAATTCTTTTGTGCCACGATTTCATTCACTTTCCAATTTTCATTAATTATATGAACGATAGAACGCATAATATCCAAATGAGCTTTAGAATCAATGGCCGCTAAGCAAAATATCAGTTTTACAGGATCATTTTCCTGATTGCCGAAAGCAATTGGATCTTTTAGCGTCATCACACTAAGCCCTAGCTTTTGAACCCCTGCTTCTGGCCTCGCATGGGCAAGTGCCACGCCTTTGCCTACAACAATATAAGCACCATATTGTTTAACCGCATCAACCATTGCCTCAATGTAATTTTGCGTAATATATTTTTCTTTAAGTAGTGGCTGTGCCACCAAGCGGATGCTTTCCTGCCAATCTTTCGGACTCATATTTAGTAAAATATGACTATCCTGCATCACATCACGAATCATACCTAACACCCCAATATAAAGGAATTTTCTTTGACGCTTCAGCTACGTCAGAGATATTTTTATGCCATTGATAAATTTTTCATAAGAATATCGAAATCCGGCTCTCGAATAAGATCATTGACCCCCATGTTCATTACAAAATAACGATAAATTTTTTTAAAAACAGGTTCCCATATATCATATTTTGTTTTCGATATACTGATCAGAAAAACAACTTGTACTTTCTCTACATCCCAGACAATCTGATTTTCTAATATAGCGATTGCGATGGACGGTTGCTCCATGTTATTTTCCAGTGCATGGGGGATTGCAATAAGCCCCCCCAGCTCTGTTGATGCCATACGTTCTCTGTCAAAAATAGATTTTTTCACCTTTTCATCGATATAACCCTCTCGAATCATTCTATTGGTTAGCTTATCCAAAACCTCAAATTTTGAATATGCGGCTAATTTGGAAAAAAACAAATCCCGTTTAAAAAAATCATTATATCGTATAGTATCCCCGCAATCGCCGTCGGTTGTAATCACCTGATTCAAAACTTCTAAATCTTCTTCTGTTAGAATTGGATCTACTTTAATTACTTTTGTCGAAACAATATTTTTAAGTGGTACTGTCGTAAATATATAATTTACAGTTTTAGCCAATTCTTCGGTGATGGCATACGATGGACAGATCTTTACGATTTGAAGATATCCGCCAAAGCGGCGCTGCAGCTTGCTTTTCAATAGCATTGCTGTTGCCGCCCCGGCTCCACAAACCACAATAGCGGTTTTTTCTTTACAACTATTTCTTTCGAGCGCTGCACCAAAATGAACAGCCAAAAAGCCAATTTCGTTTTCATTCGTCTTGAGGTTTTCTTCTTTTTCCATAACTTTGCTGGCCGCAATTGCAATTTCAAAAGCTAATGGATAACTTTTTTTCACGGTCGATAAAATATCATTTCGAATATTCATATTGAACTTCAAACGATTTACGGCTGCGCCTAAATGAATCGTAAGCCCTGACAATAACTCTTCATCCGCCGAAAAATCAATCCCAATATCGTGCTTTATCGTCGCTAAGATATTTTCAATAAGGCTCTTATATTCACCCTTATCGGCATTACTGCCATCTTTCATGAATTTTTTGCTCGACATAAAATGCTTGGTAAGGTAAAAAACCTCATCACTAATATCTACACACATTTTTTCTGCTATTTCCTGCGTAATTTCATTCGCAACAACAAAATCAAGGGTCTTACTAAGTTCTTTCATCTCATCGCCACTATATTCAAGGGTATTTTTAATATCAGCCCGTTTTAAAACAATCACGATATGAACAATCAATCCTCTAAAAGCAGTATCCGTCAAATAAATATTGTACTTTGAAATAGCTTTGAGCAAAATACCAGTTACAGTTTCAACTTCTTCTATCGAGAAAACATTGGTATAAAATTTATTATTTGCCAAATCCACCAAATCATCTTTATTGAAGATATACTCTGATATGCAATGACGAATCTGCGCCTCATTGCCCTCAATTCTTACGCCATTTGATCGATCAGCAACAAGCTGCAGATTAAATCTAGCCAGGCTTTTTTTGATATCTTTCCAGTAAGACTTCAGTGTTGATAAACTAATAAACAATTCGTCAGCAAGTTCCAGCTGATTGACAATTTTTTGATGAAGCGAGAAGGTCAGCAGTTTTGTAATGATAAAAAATATACGATCATTGTGATCTGTTGGCACAATTTGATCCGTAACGTAATCCGCTTTTCTGAAATTGAGATATTTGCCTTTAAACTCCTGATACTTTTTCGCATCCGTTATTTTTAATAAATATCCCAACCCAGTTTCAGATTGAATTACAGCCCCATAATTTTTCAAAAGTGAATTGACTTCTTTCATATCACTACGCACTGTTCTGGAACTTACACCTAATAAAAGCGCTAATTTACTACTATCCAATAATTTTTTACTTGCATCAAATATTTTGATTATTTTTAATATTCTCTTGCTGGATGTATTCATAATGTCTCTCCTTCTTGCTATGTTTGTATTATACAATTCCTTTTTCAGGTTTCCTAGGCATTGTATTTCCGCCCCTGCGGAAATACAATGCCTAAGTACCACGATTAACCTAGCTATAAAAATTATGATTTCATGCTTATTCACCGGCATTTATCTCCTCATATATAAAATTATAAAACAAAACGCTCTCTATGAAAAAGCAGCCACATTTCGACTGTTCCCTCAAAGAGAGCGTATCAACTAGCAAAAATCTATCTATTTTTCACCATTCAACCGTACCATTTTGCTTAGCTTGCACACTAAATTTATTTTATAAGCAGTGCGAGCTTTTCCATTGCGCCTGAATAATCAACTTGGCTAAAGTCACTTACATTCAACTCAATTAAATAGCCCAAACAAAAAGTATCATACCCTCGTGTCCTGCAGCGAGTCATAAATTCATCACGAGTAACCAGTGAGTCTGCCATATAACGATCTTTTAAAACATCACCTTTATGATAAGCACTCAATATATGTCCCAAATGGCGCTGGTCATCCAAATCTCTTTTTTTCTGTCGCTCAAACAATATCTCTAAATCAGCCAATAACCGTATTGTCACAACCTGATAGTCGTATTTTTCTATCAGGTTCTGCAACGCCGCCTTCTGTTTAATACTAAAGGGATAATCCGAAATGATCGAAATCTCATTCTGCATACATTCTTCCATTTTTTTATAATAATATTGCCAACTCATCGCAATATCATTTTGTTTTTCAGTTTCATTGTCAAAACCATATTCATCCCAAAATTTTTCTTTAATTTCATCGGGTGATAAAACAAAAAATCGGTTTTCCATCTTCAAAATCATACTACATAAATAAGACTTTCCCGTCCCTGGATATCCAGCTAATAAAACCAACGTCTTTTTCATTTCATGCTGCTCCTATTCTATAGCAAATAAATTTAAGAGCCACTTCATGAATACATCCATAAACAATATAACAAGTCACATTATATATTGTCAATAGTATTGTAATACAAACCAATCGAAGTCCTAGCCACATCTATTCTTTTCTATAGTAAAAACCTCCAAATTGAATCTAGTAGAATTCATTTGGAGGTTTACACATATTTCATAATAGGCCTAATCATTTATTCAAATATGTTTTTACAGTCGTTAATGTATCTAGTAATTTTTATTCAGTTCCTCACAGCCTCTAACAATTCCTTTAATAATAAACATAACCGCCGTAGCCCCCGGATCTTGCCTGCCAATTGATTTTTCCGCATAATACGCTGCTCGTCCATGTACAGACTGCATTTCCTTTGTTTTTTTCACACCGATTTCAGCCGCGTCTAAAGCATCTTGCTGCCCTGATTTCATTGTCTTACCAGCAATAACTGCCAGTTCTAAAGCTTCCACTGCTGGAAGCAAGGCATCCAACATCGTTTTGTCTCCAGCCTTACTCTTACCTCTTAACATAACTCCATCTACTCCGGCTCTACCCATAGCCGCACAATCCTGCAAAGTAAGTTCTGTCTTTCCTTTAGCTTTTGGTGCTGCTTTAACAAAGCAAGTTGAAATCAACGTTCCCATCGTTGAAGGAACTGTTGCATTCATTTTCATGCCAAGCTTCATAATTACTTTACCTAAATCTTCATCCTCGATATTATCTATTTCCTTATATACCGCCTGAAAACCAGAACACATGGTGAGTCCTAAATCCCCATCCCCCATAGAACCATCCAATTCAATAAGAAATTGTTTTTCCTCTTCCATGACATCCATGATATTTTTTAAAATAGTTTTTAATGTAACTTTTGTTATTTTTTCCATAACATTTCCCCCATTAACGAGATTGTTCAAAAAATGGTGAATAGCATGGCCTGTCTATATATTTTTTCAATTCATCATCAATCCTCAATAAACTGACTGACATACCTGCCATTTCCAATGAAGTCGCATATTCTCCGATGTATTTACGATAAATTTTGATACCTTTTCCTTGTAAAATCTTATAAACCTGACGATAGGCAATATATAGTTCTTCTTTAGGAGTTCCGCCTAATCCATTGACCAGCACAGACACTTCACTGCCATCTTCAAATGATAAATCATCGAGAATCTTATTCGTTATTTCTGCAACAACTTCATCTATTGGCTTTAGCTTCGTACGGTTAATCCCTGGTTCACCATGAATTCCCATACCAATTTCCATTTCATCTTCACCAATACTGAACGTAGCTTTGCCGGCTTCGGGAACAATACAAGGTGTAAGGCCAACTCCCATCGTTCGCGTATTATCAACCGTCTTTTGTGCAACACGTGTTACTTCAGCTAAGGAAAGCATGTTTTCAGCGGCCGCACCAGCAATCTTATAAGCAAATAGCAAACCAGCCACACCACGGCGTTTACTTTCTTTGCCTTTCGGTGCCGAAGCTACATCATCACACCCCACTACCTCGGTAACTTCAATATCTTCCATTTCATCAAGATCTGCTGCCATCCCAAAATTCATGATATCACCACCATAATTCCCATAGAGATGCAATACACCCGCACCAGCGTGAATAGCCTTATCGACCTCATGCATGACTTCCGCACTCGGTGAGGCAAATACATTTCCCACGCTGACCCCATCCGCCAAGCCCTTGCCTACATACCCTAAAAACAAAGGTAAATGACCCGATCCGCCTCCGGTTGCAATTGCCACTTTGCCTTGTTTTTTTTCATCAGCCCGCACCACACAATGATGATTTTCATTCAACATTTTCAAACTCTCTGGATGAGCTAAAACAATCCCCTCTATCGTTTCTCGAGCGAAATCTTCCGCCTTATTAATGAGTTTTTTCATATCCATACCTCCAGTTTTATAAAAGATACTATATACGGCATTAAACATTTTATATGGCAATCACCAGAAATGGGGTATAGGGTTGAGTGGCGTTACGTAGGAAGCAAACGATGCCCTATACCCCATTTCTGGCAGACTGATAGACTGGATGTAATTTCTTTAATGCGTTCTATATAGTATGCTTATTTAGGTAGCAATTGAATCTCTTTTGGGTATTCCCATTTCTGCAGTTCTTCCAGTGGAACAACATGCGGCTCCGTCCCACCGGTCAACGTAAGTGTACGATAATAAATTTCCGCCATTTCTTCTACATAGTGAGCCTTTAACAAGGCTTCTTTCATATCCGCATCGACAGCAATCACGCCATGACTTTCCATTAAAACGGCATCAGAAATTTTCAGCTGAGCAACTGTTCTTTCAGCCAATTCTGGTGTTCCCGGTCGTCCATAGTCAGCTACTGGAATATAGCCATTTTTACAGCCAAGGTTAGCAACTTCATAGACAATCGCCGGAATTGATTTCTTGATAATGGAAAAGGATGTAGCAAACCTAGAATGCGTATGTGCCACTGCATTTACATCCTGTCGCATTTTATATGCCGCCAAATGCATAAGCGTTTCACTCGTCGGTCTAAGACCTGTCTCCGCTTCAATTACCTTAGCATCCAGATCTATCACAACAATATCATGATAACTCAGTTCTGCCCGATCAACCCCCGTTGGTGTGATACATACATACCCAGTTTTAGGATCACGCATACTAAAATTACCAGATCTATGTTTGCATAATCCTGAACGGTCTGCTTCTAATGCATATTTTACAACTTCTTGTTTTAAATTATCTAACATCTGAATATCCCCCTAAATTATTTTTTATCATCCAACGTTTTATTAATAGCTATCATACGTTTAAAATACCAAACAAAAGCCAATGCTAACGCTATAATTACAGCAATTCCCGTCACTTCTCCATTAAATGCATGTGCCAAACCCCATCTAAGTTCAGGTGCTTCAAATGCAAGCCACCCGATAAATTGTCCAGATTGAACTTGCAGCGCATTGGTTGCGATCGCCATTTTTGTCATTACTGGAGCAAAACTGGTCGCAACTAATAGATAAATTGGTGTTGCCATAATCGAAATTAGGATCATTCTAAGTAAATTCCCGTTTCCCGCAATAAGTGCTGGCACCGTAACCGCCACATTAATAATGGAGGCCAGGGAAATCAAATTATTAAGTCCCATTTGACTCATGACAATCGCCAGTAGTAATTCAACTGGGACAATAATAATTGCAGCAACCCACACTTCTGATTGTCCAGCTATAAACGGCCAATCCAAACCAATATAAAATTCTCTTCCTTTAAATTTGTTTTTCATAAAAGTACTGGCAGCATCAGCGATAGGTGCCAACGCCTGCATAAATAACTTTGCAACCATCGGGAATAAAACCATTGCCGTAGCAACTTGAATAGCTGTTGTCGCAATGCCTTTAAAATCATAACCGCCGATTCCAGCAATAAGTGCACCAACAAGCAACCCCATAATACTGTTTTCCCCAAAAATTCCCAGCTTATCTTTTAGACCTTTAGAATCTAAATTAATTTTATTAATTCCAGGAATAAAATCAAGAATGCGATTAAATGCACAAAGAACTGGTGTCTGCAAAAACATTGGATGGGTACATGTTACACCCGGTATTTTAGTAAACTTATATAATTGTTTTTGTATCAAATCTCCATTTAAAAGTTCTAGAATAATTTGAATTCCTGCGGCAATAAAGCCAAGAATTAAACTACCTGAAACATATGTTACCATAGAAGCTATAAAAATTTTCCCCCATACATTCCATAAATCTACATTCAAACAATTTGTCCGATTCAAAGCAAGCATAATTAAATTTATTGCAATCTGAAAGGGAAACATTAAGACAGCATAGGGCCATGCCCATGCAATTGAAGCAATTGGCGCCCAGCCAACATCAATTGCGGTTAGCTGTATCCCCGTCATTTCAACTAATGCTTTCGCAGCGGGACTAATAGCATCAAACATAAAGCCTAAAACTACGTTCATACCTGTAAATGCAATACCTAATGTCACACCCGCAGTTATAGCTTTTTTGACTTTCATACCCATGCATAATCCCAGAATAATCATAATTACCGGTAAAAAGATTGCGGCTCCGAGCCCTAATATATAATTCAATATAGCATCCATAATTTTAAGGCACCTCACTTTTTTATCTATAAATTTTAAATATATGTTATAATCAAAATGTGTTTATATTTGATCCTGTATATTTTAGGATCATCCCTCTCTTTTCGAGAGGGCTATTTTTTTTATAATTCAATAAAACTCTTTAGTTTTTCCCATTCATCGTCCATACCAATCCCTGTCAAAAACGGAATTCCACTAACGGTTGGTTTATCAAAAATATTTGCTTCATTAGAAACAATGGAAACATAGATATCGCATTGATCAATAATGTTTTCCAATGATTTTATATCTACTGCTTCAATGGCGACATCTAGCCCTTCATCCTCACACATACTGCTAATTTTCGATGCCACCGTCTGTGATGTCGCAACCCCTGAACCACAAGCCACATAAATTCTTTTCATTTTACATACACTCCTTTTTAATCAATTTAAAACTGTATTTAATTTTTCTATTAATCGTTTTTTATCGACAGTATTATACACCTCCAGTAATTTTTCTTTTTGCGAAAAAATAGACATTAGTTTACTTAGCGCATCCAAATGATTTTTGGGATCTTGTACTGCTAACATAAAAATAAGACTTGCCTCCACATTTTTCCCACTATTTCCCATTTCTTTAAACACAACCGGCTGAGCCAGTTTAGCCACCAATATTGCCTCTTTATAAACATGCTTTGGTGCTGCATGCGGCATCGCCAATTTTACCCCAGGCGTATTTAACCCAGTAGGGAATTCTTTTTCCCTATCAAGAATAGCTTGTATATAGCTGTCCTTAACATATCCCTGCTGGTGTAAAATTGTAGCTAATTCTTTAAGTAGTATTTCTGCATTGTCTGCTTGATAATTCAGCAAAACAAGCTCTTCATGTAAAAGTGATGCCATCATCTAAAACCTCCTTTTTTTATAAAACTTTTAAATAAACTTCATGTGACACTTAGTATATTTGCAAATTTCATGCCAACATAGTGCATACATTTTTGTCCTATAAGATTTGTTGCAATTTTCTGTTTTTATGCACTATATTTTTTTATTTTGAAATTGCATAACTTTTACAAAATTTTTTTCAATAACTTCAATACATATTATGCACTAACGCAAAATAACATTTGAAATTTTCTGTATTTTATATTAAGTTAAAAGAAACGGTACAAATTTTTATTATAAGGAGTCTGTTTTATGAAAAGTTCTGATTTGGTTCTTGATTTTATCGAAAAAAACTGTTCTTATACAACCCTGCTTCAGTCTTTACAAGCTAACAAGACGCTGGGAATCCAAGCTGAAGATATTCAGCAAGCGCTCGGTATCGTCCGTAACAATGCCAGTACTATATTGAACCAGCTACACAAAAAAGGTCAACTCATCAAAATCAACAGCCGCCCCGTTACATTCATCACCAAGAAAAACTTTCAAAAGTTTTGCCAAAACCATTCCCCTGAAAACAAAGAAACCTATACTCTAAATGAACTCACTGCCATCTTGCAAGAAAAATCTTCCATCACTGATCCTTTCAGTCATCTGTTAGGTAACAATGGAAGTTTAACCAATCAAATCAGCCAAGCAAAAGCTGCTATTGTTTACCCACCAGCTGGTTTGCATACGTTACTCCTTGGAGCGAGTGGTGTTGGTAAAACTACATTTGCTGCCGCCATGCACGCCTATGGTCTACATGTACATAAAAAAAAGTCCGAAGAATTTCCGTTTATCACGTTCAACTGTGCTGACTATTTTAATAATCCCCAGCTATTGCTTTCCCAACTGTTCGGGCATACCAAAAATGCTTTTACGGGAGCCAACCAAGATAAGGTCGGTCTAGTGGAAAAAGCAAATGGCGGCATTCTCTTTCTCGACGAAATCCATAGGTTACCACCTGATGGTCAAGAAATGTTATTTTATCTAATGGATAAGGGCGAATACAATCGTTTAGGTGAAAGTTCTTCCCGCCGCAAATCTAATCTTTTAATTATTGCCGCGACAACCGAAAACCCAGATGACACGTTGCTGACAACTTTCAAACGTCGCATCCCCGTTACAATAAATCTTCCGACATTCAATCAAAAACCTATCTTCGAACGCATTGAAATTGTCGATCATTTTTTTAAGTATGAATCCATAAACTTAAACCGGTCGATAACTCTGGCACCAGAAGTTTTAAAAGCTCTCGCTATTTACACGTTCAAGACTGGCAATATTGGACAGTTGCGCTCAGAAATCAAATTACTTTGCGCAAATGCTTTTCTACAATATCTACAGGATAATCAAACAATATATATCGATTTTTCTTTGCTGAACAAAGATATCAAAGAAGGTATGTTCCATTTAGAAAAATTGGACAGCGAAACAAAACATTACCTCAGCATGTTCTCAGAAAACATCGTGATCTCCCCTGATAAAGAAAAAAATGATTATCCTTTTGAGTTGCTTAACAATGATATTTATAACCAAATGTCAAATAAATTAACAGATTTACGCCGCCAAGGACTTAATAATGATACGATTCACGAAGTATTAAAAAAAGATGTCGATGAGTATTTTAGCTGCATTTTAAAAAGCATTCACACGCCACAGTCCAATATACAGACTCTTTATAAAGTTATTCCTAAAGAAATTGTTGATACCACCGTCAAACTTGTCGAATTTGCTGAGCATCAACTAGCGACAAAATTTAAAGATAAATTTATCTTCGGTCTTTGTTTTCACATTCATGCCTTATTAAAGCGATTGAATACAAATCCAATTATGCCAACACCACAGTTATCCAAAGTTCAAGTCGAACATCTCAAAGAATTTCAGGTATCCCAATCCATCATAAAAAAGCTCGAAAAAACTTTTCATACTCTGATTCCACCCTATGAGCAAGGCTTTTTAGCCTTACTCCTATCCCAAAATAAACTTGATGCAGTAGTCAAAAACTGTATTGGTATTATTATCATCTGCCACGGTAACTCAACAGCCTCAAGTATTGCTGCTGTTGCCAATACATTATTGAATACAGCTTGGTTAAAAGCTATCGATATGCCCTTGTCAGCCACTATTGACGAAACCTATAAAAAATTCCGTAGTGTTGCCATTTCTGTCCATCGTGGCAAAGGTATACTTTTATTAGTTGATATGGGATCACTCGTTGATTTTGGCAAACGTCTTACAAAAGAAACAGGTATACAGGTCAGCGTGGCGGAATCAATTTCTACCCCTTTAGCGCTTGAATTATTACGAAAAGTATTATACAAGACAGATGAATTAGATACCATTTACAACTCTATTTTAATCAATAATGTTCTGCCTATTACCACCAATCGAAGACCTGCTATTCTTTCTGTTTGCATAACCGGTGAAGGAGCTAGTAAAATGGTAAAAGATATTCTAGAAAACACCCTGCAAAAAAAGTATCGTCAAATTTTTGATATCATCGTCACAAATTATCTTGATGTCAAAAAAGATTATCCTAAGCTGCAAGCAACACATAATTTCATTGTTTCCATAGGCAATATTGATCCAGAACTTGATATTCCTTATTTTCCTATTGGTCAACTTATGGAAGAATCTGGTCGAAAAAAATTTTTGACCTTGCTCAATACAAGTTTGCCCGCATCACCGCAAGAAGAATTAACCATATTAAAAAGCAAAAATGTCTATGATAAAGCTTGTTTGTTGTTGGAGAAATATGTAAAGTATATCAATCCAAAAGTTGCAATCAAACACATAAAGAACTTCATCAATGACATACAGTATTCATCAAAAAATGATGAACAACTATTGGATTTCACTGTTCATCTTGGTTGTATGCTTGATCGTTGTATTCACAGAGATGCCATTTATTTTGAAAACATTCGCCAGTTCAAGCAAGACCATCTTGTCATTTTTAAAACTATACGTAATGCTATAGCTTCACTAGAAAAAAGCTATGATATACAAATTAATGATGATGAAGTTTGTTATATTATAAAATTAATAGAAGTTCATGCATAGTTAATTGCTCAACTGGACCCAATTATAAAATAGCCCGCTGCTAAAAAAACACCAATCAAAAAAGCTCTGCAAAATTTTGCAGAGCTTTTTTGTATAGAGATTCCTGGGCTATTTTTTAAGCCAAATTACTTTGACGATCTTCTTGATTTTTTTCTTTTACTTTCATAACCTTATAAATCACACCAAGCACCATAAACCATACCGGCGTTACAAAGAGAGCTACCCTTGTTTCTTCATTGAATGCCAATACAACAAGCACAAAAGCAAAAAAAGCTAAAATAATATAGTTGATGACGGGATATAGAGGCATTTTGAATTTACTCTTAGCCGCAAGGGCTGGATTTTTTTTACGATATTTCAAATGACAAATAACAATCATTGCCCATATAAAAATAAAACAAAATGTTGATATACTCGTAATGAGTACAAATACACCTTCGGGCATAATGTAGTTCAAAATAACGGAAATTAAAATAACAATCGCGGAAAAAATTGTCGCATTCGCCGGCACATGATTCACTGTTAATTTTTTCATGGCTGCTGGTGCATTATTCTCTTTAGCCAGCGAGTACACCATACGGCTCGTGCTGAAAATACCGCTGTTGCAAGCCGAAGCCGCCGATGTCAGTACAACGAAATTTACAATCGTTGCGGCAGCACCAATTCCAACTGCGGCAAAGACCTGAACAAACGGGCTTTTATCTGGGCTGATTGAATTCCATGGATAAATACTCATAATGACAAAAAGTGCTCCAATATAGAAAAGAATAATACGAATTGGAATATTATTAATCGCTTGTGGAATAACATGTTCTGGATTTTCCGTTTCACCAGCTGTTAAACCTACTAATTCAATACCTGTAAACGCAAATACAACCATTTGAAAAGAAAGAACAAAACCACCAGCCCCATTTGGGAACCAGCCGCCATGACTCCAAAGGTTGGTAAAGCTTGATACACCAACATCGGTAGAAAATACTTTAAAAACCATAATAAGACCAATTGTAATGAGGGATACAATCGCAATAACCTTAATCAGCGCAAACCAAAATTCCATTTCACCAAACAATTTTACGGCAGTAAGATTCATGAGCAATAAAATGATCAAAATGATCAAACTTGGTACCCATTGAGCGATATCGGGGAACCAGTATTGGATATAAAGCCCCGCCGCGGTTACGTCAGCCATTGCCAGTGAAATCCAGCAGAACCAATAAGTCCATCCCGTAATAAATGCAGCTCCATTTCCCAGATATTCACGAACAAAATCGACAAAAGAACGATACTGTAAATTAGAGAGCAATAATTCTCCCAAGGCACGCATAACAAAAAAACAAATTACCCCGGTTATCATATACGCAAATAAAATAGATGGACCTGCCAAATGAATGGACCTGCCTGAACCTAGAAATAATCCCGTACCAATGGCACCGCCAATCGCCAGTAATTGTACATGACGATTTTTTAATCCTCTCGATAAATTTTCATTTTCTGCCATATATAGATTCCACCTTTCGAAATATTACCATTTTAGTATTGTATAACTACAACTACCCGCAGCCTTCCCTCCATACATGAATGGAGAACTCTCTCAAAAATACAGAAAGAGACCAAATATATAAATTTGGCCTCAAAAAATACAACAATTAATTTTCTCTGTCCTTTTACCTGAGAGATTCACTGATTTATTAAAATCAGCTTGCTCCTTCGGTGCTCTATTGAGGCTCTCCAGAGTTTCGTCCAATAACGGTCCTTTTGCCTGAAAGCATAACATCTTCGGCGGATTCTAAAATCGCTCTCCCATTATCTTCATACGAAATTCAATATTCAATTTGTGATATACTCACATACTTTATCATCCGTTTTAAGAAATGTCAACTTCAAACAGCTATCTGTGCCTTTTCTTTATGAGATAAAGACACGAAACCACCACCTAAGATCGTTGATTTGTACCATAGTAACAAATCAATCGTTTTCAATTCGCCACTATCAAATACTTTTACAAAAGCAGCACTGCCATTTTCTTCATAAGCAATGGATACAACCGTTACCCAATGCCATGAATCGAGATTTTTGACTTCTCCATTCGATAAATTCAAAAACGCGACCGGCATATCCTTGACCAATGCGACCTCAATAAAGTGAATGAGTTGCTTGATTGGCGGTCTCGAACAAGGCACTGCTGCCACCTCAAATCGCGAAAAATCAAAGGTTAAACCCTTCGCATCGATATAATCTGCCATTAATTCACAAAAAAGTTTGCTTGACGAGATGCCTCGTACCGTCGGGGTGACATACTGCCAGCTTTCTTCCATACGCTTCAGCCAATTTTCCTTCGGCATTCTATCTCTATCCGGATTCGTCAAATAAAACATAATGTTGCAAGCCACGGATGGTCCACAACCAGAGGCGCGCTGCCACTGTGTTTTATACCAATCCTGGTCACAGCCATAATAAGACATTTGACTGGGTTCATCTATAACCAATAACGAATCTGGGTTTAAAATCGATTTTGTAATCATATAGTACACCACCTTTTTTCTCTATAAGTTGCATTAAATATTCTATATGGCAATCGTTTCTTTACAAACCCCGCTCAACTTTATATTCTTTATAGCCGCCCGAAAGATTATATACCTCGGAAAAGCCCAAGTTGATTAATACATTTTGCGCTGCATTCCCCGTTACACCTTTATTACAATGCACTACTATTGTTTGATCTTTGGCAAACTGTTCAGCCTGGTGACGAATATCTGATAATGGTATATTGATAGCACCATCAATATGACCTTTGACAAAGTCTTTATTACTTCTCACATCAATGACGGTATAACGTTCACGATCGCTCATAAGTTTCTTGGCAGTAATAATTTTACGATCACGCCGCAAAGCATTATCTAGTATCATGCCTGTATAAATCACTGGATCTTTGGTCGTAGCAAACGGCGGTGCATACGCCAGATCCAAATGTGCCAAATCACCGACTTTCGCCCCAAATGTAATAGCCGTCACAAATACATCCAGCCGTTTATCTACACCTTTTTTACCGATAATTTGCACGCCCAGTAGTTTTTGTGTTTTCCTATCGGCGACTGCCTTAATTAATAACTCTGAACTTCCGGCAAAATACTCTGTTTGATTTGGCTTTATGTTATGGATAACTTCTACATCATAGCCAGATTTTTTAGCGGCTGCTTCCGTATAACCTGTTTGACCACAACTTAAATCAAAAACTTGTACAATACCGGTACCTAATACGCCACGAAACGTCAGATCACCACCGGTAATAACATCACCAGCAATACGACCCATTTTATTTGCGGTTGACCCCATTGGTCGATAACAAGGTGTACCATCAATCAGTAAATAACTTTCCGCACAATCTCCCGCCGCATAAATACCCGAAATGGAAGTTTCCATTCGTGTATTGACCGCAATAGCTCCCGTACTACCAAGTTTGATGCCCGCTTTTTGAGCAAGTTCTACCGCTGGTTTGACGCCAACGGAAAGAATCACTAAATCTGCTGGCAGTATGCGACCACGATCTGTCCGCACGGTTTTAGTCAATGCATCAATTGCCTGCACCTTTTCATCGGTAAATACCTGAACCTGATGTGCCTGTAATTCCTGTTTGATGCGAATTGCCATCTCATCATCATAAGACGGCATAACATTTGGTAGCGCTTCAACAACCGTAACCTTCATACCTTTTCGGCTCAAGGTTTCAGCGATTTCCAATCCGATGAAACCACTGCCAACAATTACCGCTGTCTTCGGCTCTTTTTCCCGGATATACGTTTTGATTTTATCGGCACTCACAATGTTTCGCAAATAAAATACATGCTCAGCATATTTCCCTAAAATAGGCGGAGACACAACATTTGCCCCTGTCGCCAAAACTAGAACATCATATTGATCTGAAAAGACTGCACCTGTCCGCAAATTTTTGACCTGCAGCGTTTGCTCTTTTGTATCCAGGCTCAAAACTTCATGCCCCGTAAAAATATCAATTGCAAAGCGGTTTTTAAACCAGCCCGGATCACGGGGATTCAACTGATCTCTTTCAATATAATCTTCACCAATATAATAAGGCAGACCACAAACGGAGTAGGAAATGTCCTGATCTTTTTCATAAATGATAATCTCAGCCTCTAAATTATTCCTGCGTGCTTTCGCCGCTACAGATGTCCCCGCCGCTACAGAACCGATAATAACAATTCTCATTCGAATGCCACTCCCTTATATGCTAAATTGCTTCTGTTTTACTTCATAACGATCACAAAAATCAGCTTTACCAAGCCGCCATTTTTTCTGATTTTCTAAATCCTGCTGATAGAGACTCAAATGCCGTAAAGTATCATAAATCAAGTTATCAATAAATTTTAAGTCTGTCGTTTTCAGCAAAGAATAATACGCCCACTGTGCATATTTGCGGTCGGTGATCAGTCCCGCATTTTTTAAATAAATTAAATGGCGTGAAGCCTTCGCCTGTGAAATCTGCAATGTTTCCATCACATCACAAACGCAAAGTTCTTGTTCATACAATAAATTCAAAATTCGCAGCCGCGTTTCATCCGATAATGCTTTTAAAACATCCACTAAATTTTCCATCCGTACACCTCGTTGTAGTATAAGCGTATAATCGTCTAAACGATTATACGCTTATACTACAACTTTTATAACCACCAAGTCAACAAAAATAGTAAAAGCAACAAACCCTACACATCGATTCACTAAAATAAAGAACGAAAACATAGAAAAATACCCGAAAATAAACTATAATGGTACTAATGAATTTTTAATTATTATTAAATAATAATTATTGTAAAAGAGGTTAAAAATATGAATTTCAACAAGAATCAACTCAAAGAAAGCCATCAATTTGAAATGATCATCGCCAAATACATCAACCATTTTATTAGAGCCCTTCACGTTCTTTTTAGTATAGCACTTATGATCACGGTTATACTCACACTCGTCATTTTTGCCACTGATATCTATCAGATTTTTTTCAATGGCAATTTAGCTACAGGAACCATTCAAGCGTTGGGTTCACTTTTAGTTTTGTGGACATTATCTGAGCTCCTACACTCCGAGGTACGCTCACTGATGGGGGAACGAATACAAGTTTCCATTTTTATTGAAGTTGCCATCGCGGCATTTGTTCGTAAACTGCTGGTTATCAGCACCGAAGGTGTACCTTTGATGGATGCCAGTGTTTACTTAGTCAGTCTGTTAGTACTTGGTATCGTCTATTGGATTTTGCACACGCCAAATTCGGCTAAAAATCTTCTTAAAAGCCCTGCCAATTAAATAACCTTTTTTATAAAAAGAAAACTTTGAATTAGCATCTGGTATAACTAAAAAGCAGCCACAAGACTCTTCAAAATATGAGAATCCTGTGGCTGCTTTTGTTTATCATTTTTTAACTATAATTGCGTACATTTCTGAATTAAGCTCAAACTGTTCAATATCCTGAAAGCCAGCTTGTTCCAATACAGCAGTTAAAGCCGTACCATCAATGCGATGTTCCAGTGGTGGTCCCATTTTACTATTTTCCTGCCTAGTCCATTCAATTATGTAAAAATGCCCCGCGGGCTGTAGAATCCGTTTCACTTCTTGAAAAAAAGCAACCGGATCATCTACTTCATGAACAACCAAGCAAGCCAAGGCGTACTGTACTGCCGCATCTGGTAAAACAAACTCGGTTTCCCTCGTCTGAATGAATTCTATATTCTGGAAATCTTTTTCCTTGGCTTTAGCCTTAACTGTATCAAGCATTTCAGACATAATATCTAAAGCATAGACTTTCCCCTGTGTACCTACCACACGAGCCGCAGATAAAGTAAAATAGCCCGTCCCGCAGCCAATATCGGCAATGCTGTCTCCTTCATCCAAACCAAAACGAGATAAAGTTTCTTCCGGCGGTAAAAGTTTACGGCGCTCTGGATTATCCAGTTTGTGCTGATTGACCAGATTAAATTTATGGACCATATAATATCATTCCCTCAAACTCATTTAAAATAATTTTAAATTCCCGTGACTTCAAACAACAACATCATATCACCTCTGGCACCCTATAGCCATACAATCCTTTGATTTTCTTTTATTTGGCAAGTGTATTTGCATACATGGTTTTCAATAAAACAATAAGTTCGTTTTGCTGTGATTGTGACAAAGCTGCCAATGTTTGTTCGCGATGCCTTGCTACAATCTGAATCAACAGTGGATATTGCTCAAGAGCTGTCACCGTCAAATATATATTTTTCTCCCTTTTATCCGTACCTATTTTACGCTCAACGAAACCTTTTTTTTCTAACGTAACGAGACTTTTTGAAATGGCCGCCGGTTCAATATTCAAATAACTCGATAAGGCAACTTGTGACATATTTCCTTTTTCTTTGATCACTTTAAGAATTGTCCACTCTGAACTAAAAATTCCATACTCGCCTAATAAGTAATTTAAATTTTTTGATATAGCACGTGTCGTTTGATAAAGCTGATGCATCAATCGATCCGACGTTTCTAAAGTTCCCGTTTCCTCAATTGGCTGAATAATAATCACTCCCTCTTGTCTAATTTATAGCAGACAATTAAGCGGAATGCAATTTTTTTTGAAAAATTAATGCATATTTTCTTCTACTTCGACCACAGCTTGTTTTTTTTGTTTCAATAACCACTGCAAGATAAATAAAAACAAAAACAATACCATTGCCCCTGCTGAATACTTATACATATTGATGAAACCAATATCGCCCGCAATCGCGCCAAGACCAATAGCCCCAGCACTCGTTCCCACATCCAGCATATTATAAAAAGTAGCACTCGCTCCGCTGCGGCGGCTCGGTCTTACTAAATTGAGCATCCAAGTCATCAATGCTGGAAGCAAAAATCCACCTCCAAGTCCATATAAAACAGCGGCACTAAGCAGCATAGTCAAAGTTGTCGTCTGAATCAGGACTAATAATGCAGCAAATAATAAAACAGCCCCTGGCAATATGATCCAGACCGCTCCTTTGCTGTCAAAAATACGTCCACCAATCGGTCGTGAAATAAACACACATAAAGTTCCCACAATAAAAAAATATCCGGCATCCGGTATCTGTGCTTCATGCGCCAGCATCGCAATAAAAGTATTAATGCTCCCGTAGCTAATCCCAAACAGCATCGTAAGCAAAGCTGGTATACCCGTTCCTTTTTCAAAGAGCTTATCCAATAATGATATATTAACGGCTTGTTTTTTTTCGTTCGGTACAAATTGGGGCACCGTACATAATTTTGTTCCCAAAATAGCCAATCCTGAAACCAAAGCCGCAATCAAAAACATCGGCATAAAACCATAATCTGTAATCAATAATACACCAGCTGCTGGTGCTAAAGCCATTGCAGCCGTACTCCCCAAACCAAAATAACCGATACCTTCCCCGCGACGTGAAGCTGGTATAATATCAGCTGCAATAACCGCAGAAAAAGTCGTTGTCAGCCCAAAACCAAATCCATGTAAAACGCGCAAAGCAATCATCTCATTAACCGAATGAAAGAGTGCATAACCAATTGTACAAAAAACCGATATGCCCAGTCCTAAATACAAACAATTTTTCTTGCCGACCGTACTAACCCCTAAGTCCGTAAACAATCGAATAAAAATAGCTGAAAACCCAAATACACCCGTGATAACACCGATTTCTGCACCGGTTGCTCCGTTTGCTGCAGCATAAAGCGGCAGTGTCGGCAATAAAATATGAAAGCCGCCAAATAATAATGCATTTGAACACACCAACGCGATGAAATTTTTTGTCCATAAATTTATCTTTTCCATTTATTTCTCCTTTAACTGAGCTTTTTAAGCTCCTCCTTTTAATAATTAACTAGTTAACTATTAAAATAAAATTCTATAAAAAACTCATAATCATCAAACTGAGCCTTGCTGACAGTTTTTTATGTTGTGTCAAATAAATAGTTAACTAGTTAAGCAATGTATTTGATTATACTGCAAAAAAAAGAAGCTGTCAAATACAAGAAACTACTTTCTTGTATTGAATCGAAGCAAAAAATAAAATGAGCCATTTTCTCGAAAGAAAAAGCTCATTTTTTACGTGAACCACAAATATGCCTGCTCAAACTTCCCGATAGGCATTCTTCAACAAAAGGATTTCTGCCTGATAACCAGATAATTCATTGGGGGTTTCCAAAAAAAATGGCAGATGTCGGCACTGTGGATGATTGATTAAGGCAAAAATTGTTTTCTCGCCAATTGATCCCTGCCCAATTTTTTCATGTCGATCTTTATGGCTGGCAAACGGATTCTTACTATCATTCAAATGAATCGCCTTAAGTTTATCCAGACCAATGATTCGATCAAATTTTTCAAGTACACCATCTAAATCATTCACAATATCATATCCGGCATCATAGACATGACAGGTATCGAGGCAAACTCCCAGCTTGTCACTGCATTGAACCCGATCCATAATTTCGCGTAATTCTTCAAACCGGCTACCAACTTCGCTCCCTTTCCCCGCCATGGTTTCAAGCAGCACCATCGTCTTCAGCTCCACCGTCAAATTTTGATTGAGCATTTCTGAAATCAACTTGATACCAGCTTCTATTCCTTGTCCAACATGACTTCCTGGATGAAAGTTATAGAAACTATCGGGAATCTGTTCCATTCTCTGCAAATCATCTGCGAACATCGTCCAAGCAAATTGCCGAGTCGCTTCACTTGCCGAACACGCATTTAATGTATAAGGTGCATGTGCCAAAATCGTGGCGAATTGATTGGCTTTCGCCAATTCTTTAAACTGTTGCAGATCTTCCAGATCAGGTGCCTTAGCCTTCCCGCCGCGAGGATTACGAGTAAAAAACTGGAAGGTATTACCACCTATCTGCAGCACTTCCTCTCCCATATGTTTAAAACCTTTTGCCACCGACAAATGACAACCTATCTTCATCAAAAAGCTTTCCCTCCTGCTCTCCTATATAAATTGCATTAAACATTCATATGGCAATCGTCAGGAATAGGGTATAGGGTTGAGTGGTCTTACGCAGGAAGCAAACGATGCCCTATATCCCATTCCCGGCAGACTGGTAGGTCAGATATAATTTCTTTAATGCATTATATATAATATATTCTGCATTTATTATAACAAATTCAACCGCAAATCTACTAATTTATGATAAAATAAATATACTATTGTTTTTAACATCGGACGAACGTCATTACATTTGGCGATTTAAATCATACTGAAGGTGGTATTTCATGCGTAAATTTATCAGAACCCTCATTATCATCCTGATTCTTGCTTGTTTAGGAAGTTTTGCTTATCGCAGCTCCTACGACAACCGTTCCGCCAACAATCTGTCAGCCTACTGCAATATTGATTTCCGCAATACCATTGATCCAGTCACAAACAAAATAAATCAGGTCACCTTATCGCTGGTTGATTTTAGATTCTCAAACCAGCCACTCGAAAATTTTTGTCGGATTGCCATTGATGGGAAAGAATACCAGCTTGATGTCTCCGAAACAGCATCGCAGCCACCTACCTATTCCCTCGAAGATTTCAACAATGTGAATTGTTTCAAATATACCAACCATCTAACCGTCACCTTCCCACCGCAAATTCAAAAGGAAATTGCGGCAGCGAAACAAATTAAAGTATCCTTCCAATACAAAGGCAATCCTACCCCCATTGAACTGCCACTCAGCGATGTGGATTTAAACTATTGGAAAAAACAATTACTCTTATTATGAAAAAAGCAAAACAGTCGTCACTCTCGGTATTTTTACATTACCGCAGAACGACGACTGTTTTTTTCACTCTTTCAGACCCCATGGACAAACTAAAATACAATGACCACAGGCATCTTTCCGACCATATTCCATCAAAAATCCACTGCGTTTTAGATTGCACAACTTATAATCTATAAGATCGTCCCGTTTAAGACCAGGTTCCCATTCAATCCCATAAAGGGCTTGATATGGACATGCCTTTATACAAGCCTGGCAATTCCCGCAAAAACTTTTTTTAATGGGTTTTGCACAAGTTAAAAAAGGATAATCCAAAAGGATTGCCCCCAGACGAACCCTCGGGCCAAATTTTTTCGTAACTAAAACATCACTTTTCCCAATCCAGCCAAGTCCAGCCTGGACAGCCGCTTCTTTAAATGAAAAAGGTGCCTCAAGGTTTATTTCATCATTTTGTACCGCTGCCGGCACATAGTTTTTTATTTGATATGAGTCCAATAAATTTTTTAAACTACCGATTTTTTTATTCAGATTTCTAGTTGTTTCAGTTAATATAGTATCATATTTTTCTTCGTCATATTCCTCTTCCGTTAGAAAGCAACTATATCTTTGCGCGATAACAATCGCACATGAAAAATCATTTTTATAATCAGAATAAGCTATATCTGCAACAGACCAAACGGCATCCGACTTGCATGAAACAATCTCATTAATTTTAGTGCGAATGCTCATAAATACATCCTTCCTCTCCAACTTGCAAATATCTCTCTTTACGCCGACTTCCGTCTATATTTCTATGTTCCCACGTCCAGGGAAGTTTTCAGGACTTTAGTCTTTAAATAATATGATACATCATATTATAAAAAAGTAAAAGCCTTTATTTTTCCAATTTTTTTGGAATCTCTTATCTATATGCCTTTTAAGCAACATATTTTTAAAAAAAGATGGAGAAATTGTCCAAAGACAACTTCTCCATCTTGTATTATATTTTTTATATAGTTAATTTGTCCTATATTTATTATTTTAGACATAATTTTTCTATAAAATCGTGGACATTTTTTGCCTGATTGAGTTGATGAACAACCTCTTTGTTTTTGAGACTGAAAAACAAATCATTGATCATAGCGATATCATCTTTTTTAACAGCAGGCAGACAGATCAGCGTAACGGAATGATCGAAAGAATCCCATACAATTGGTTTTTTCAACCGAATAAAAACAATCGCAGTTTCTTTGACAAAAGCTGGTAGTCCATGCGGAATTCCGACTCCATTTTTGAAAATAGTACTGCCCATTTCTTCACGAGCAAACAGTGAAGTGATAAATTCATTTTTTATATAACCACGATTAAACAAGAGACTACCGATTGTTTCCAGCAGACATTTTTTATCCGCATACTCCTGGTCGAGAAAAATCAGCTCAGCTTTCAAAAAAGACTTTAACGTATTACTTTGATACTGCTGAACCAGACAATCTAAAAATTGTTTCTTATCTGAACTAAAATTGCTCTCAAACGGAATAAAGTTTACGCCATTAATATGTGGGTTGATGGTTCCTACCGCAGCAATAACATTATATTGTTGCTTTATTTTATTGATCTGAAGTTTAAAATCTTCATCCATAATTCCTAATAATATAATTTTCAGCTTAGGATAATATTCTATTAACAATTCTTTTATTTTAACTGCAACACCATGACCCGTCAAGCATATGCAAAGCAACAGTGAGGGTTTATTGGACTCATTGACCGACAGCATCGGATAGGAATATCTTGTATTGATAATGTCATAGTAAATGTCATCTAACGTTTCTTCAGCATTTTGATCCGCTATATAAATTTTTCGAACCGCTTCCATAACCGAAACCAAATCAACACGGTCAATCGTTCTAGTTTTAATTCTCGTCCGTTTGGTTACAATGTCACCAACATTTACCAAAGAACCCATATCGACAAAAAACAGGATACCACTATCACTTTTAATAGTTTGGGCAATATTAATGACTTTTTCAAAAATCTCAATGGGATTTGTATTAAATGGCATATCAATCGCAATTGGAAAATCTACCCCCATCAGCTGATTGACAACTGCAATCATTTCCGAAGCAACTTTTCCATGGCATACTGTAATGATTGCGACTTTATTTTTTTTATCGGTAATCTGCAGCAACTCTTTGATATACATGGCAATAAAACCAATTTCGCCATCTGGGATTATCACATTTTCTTTTTGTTCAATCGTTCGGACCAAATGCTCGGCTAAATCATATTCATGAGCAAAAGTTTCTTTAATGTAAACAAGATTTGGATTAATAATTTCCTGTCCATATCTAATACGTTTCACCGCTTCACTGAGATGAATAGCCAAATAAATTAATACTTTTTTATTGATTTCTATGGCGGCATGTACCTGCGTGATTTCATCAAAAAAGAGTTTGATCGTCTGGCTGATGTTTTCACCTACTAAATATTTCAATTCATCAAGCGATAATAATTGATTTTCGGCATGACCTTCGGCTCGGATCAAATCAAATTTATTCAAAACAAAAGTCCACATGATTTTTTCGATTTCCCCCGGATCAATACCCATTTTTTTGAGTTCATAATATTTCAGTTCTACTTTTTTATAAATATCTTCAAAAACTGGATAGGTGTGGCTGACCTTAGCCGCTGTTATATGCGGCACAAACAGCATATCTTGAAATACAATGGAACGACTATGTTGGTTATCCATTCCTTGATTGTTCTGAAATAGAGTATTATAAATGAGTTCATTAAAATCGATATGAATTTCCGTCTTATCACTATTCATTTTTTCAACATAAGCATTGGCACAAGTAACTTGAATTTCACTCCGCAGCTGACCAACATTGCCTTGATATTCTTTGAGCACAAAAGCTGACAATATTTTATTTTTTACTAATATTTTACATTGAGTTCGATTTGCTTCTTCCTGAAAAAAATCATAAACTAACTGGGCTTTTTCTTGAATGGATCGATTGCGCAAATTGGGTAATTCAATTATCATGGGAATACGTCTGCGAAAGGTTAGCAATAAAGATGATTCGATATTTTCCGTTGTAGCACCAATAAAATAAACGGAGGCTTCGTGTTCTACATTTGTTTCCCCTAACCGTCGAAATTTTCCTTTATCCAAAATAGAAAACAGCATTTCCTGTCCCTTGGCGGGAAGGCGATGGATTTCATCCAAAAACAAAACGCCGCCTTGTGCTGCATCTACCAAACCTTCTGCATTTTGATCCGCTCCCGTGAAGGCACCTTTTTTATAACCATATAAAATAGAAAGTAAAAGCTGTGGATTATCGGCATAATCAGCACAGTTCAACGATACAAAGGGTGCATTTTCTTTAAGCACTTTTTTATTCAAAGCATATTGATACATGCATTCGGCAAAAAGTGATTTTCCAGTTCCGCTTTCGCCTACAATCAAGGTTGGCAAACCAGCTGGCGGGTATAAGATCGCGGCTTTTGCCTGCTGAATATTTTTAACCAAACTATAATCAAACCCAACAAGTTTCGAAAAATCTTGCTGCGGATCTTCTACTTCCAATTTTTTAACTGTTTCAACGACCAGTTTACTTGTTTTTTCATCGGATAAAATACTTGTCGTGTATTTTCTTGATAACTCAATTCCCTGCATTGAAAAATTCACGATAATTTGTGAAATCGTAATTGCCGGATTTTTTTGCTGCATTTTCAAAATGGCGTCTTGTATATTTTTCTTTTTCCGTTCCCGCGAATTGATGATATTTAACAATTTTCTGGTCTCAGTAACAGTTTCGCGCAAAATAGACAGAGTATTGGCAATTTTTTCGTCAGGTAGCGGTTCAAAGGGATTTTCATTCAAAATCAACTTTTTTATTTCTTCTTTATTGTTATTTGCCATTTTTGTATCCTCCCTTCGGCGAATTTTGTAAATCAGCATACAGTAAAAAGGGAATATGTCCATCGCTTAACTTTGGCATATTCCCTCTCTATTATTTACAATACTATAACAGTCAAACCCGAGCGGCTGAGCCAAACAACTGCATATAATAGCCGAGTTTTTCACGGTAACCACGAAGCATCTCATCCAGACTAGCGAACATACTCGTTTTTGCAGTCTCTCCAAAAGATGCTTTCGCCGCAACAAGTCCGGCTTGATCCAAATCGGTATATAAATTCAATTTTCGAATTCCTAATTTAATTGCTTTTTGCAAATTTACATCACCAGTTCCAGAGCAGCCATGCAGGACAAGCGGCACAGGTACAATTTCATTGAGCTGTTTTAACAAATCGAAATGCAGCTCAGGTGTGCCCGCATATTGTCCGTGTGAAGTTCCGACGGCAACGGCCAGACAGTCTACATCTGTTGCCTGAACAAATTTCTTAGCTTCTTCGGTATTAGTAAGACCGATATTTTTTGTTTCTTCATATTCCGTACCTTTTCCGACATGGCCTAATTCTGCTTCGACACTAATATCCAGCGAATGAGCAAATTTGACAATCTCCCGTACTTCAAATACATTTTGTTCAAATGAAGCCATAGAGCGATCCACCATGAGTGATGTAAAGCCTGCCCTTACCGCTTTAACTGCATCCACAAATTCCTGTCCATGGTCCAGATGGACAACAACCGGAACGGCTGCCCGTACAGCTAATGGCACAGCAATCTCACCAAAAGCGAGGATATCTGCCATTTCCGGATATAGAGCCAAAATAACGGGGGAATGCTTTTCTTCGGCGGCAGCAATAACTGCTTTGATTGTCGATTCATTCCAAGCATTTGCCGCTGGAACACCATAACCTTTTTTCTTTGCATCATATAATATTTCCTTCATATTTACAAGCATTTTCCACGTCATCCTCCCAAAATTTTGATTTGTTTCGCTTATTTATTCAATTGATCGATATTAAAACAATGATCTTTTTTACCAGTCTGGAAAAATGGTCCCATCATTTCTTCAAGAAGTTCTGCTGAGCCGATGGAAAGATCTGTTCTTTGTCCTGCTAAATGCGGCGTTATAATAACATTATCCAGTTGTGTGAGCGGACTGCTTTTCGGTAGTGGTTCCGTGTAGTATACGTCCAAAGCGGCACCAGCAATTTTTTTCTTTTGCAAAACGTCAATGAGCGCTTCTTCATCAATAATTTCACCACGAGCTATATTGATAAAATATGCCGTTGGTTTCATCATTCCAAATAATTTTTTGCTGATGAGACCTTTATTTACGGCAAGCGGTGGTACATGAATCGATACAAAATCACATTGCGTAAAAATGTCTTCTAGTTTTTCTGCCTTATTATACTTTTGTATAAGCGCCGGTTCAACAAACGGGTCATATACGACCACTTTCATACCAAGCGCTGCCGCTTTTTCGGCGACACGTTTACCGATTTTGCCAAAGCCAACCAAACCGAATTTTTTATTTTTGAAAGTCAAACCACGGAATGTTGTAAACTCATCCCATATTGGTGTTTTGCGATTGATGTCTTCATCCCATTTGCCAGACTTCACGTAACGATCAGCTCTTAAGATATTACGTCCGAGCATAAGAGTAAACGCCATCGTCAAATCGGATACAGGTTCCACGGAGCGTCCTGGTGCATTGAAAAAGTAGATACCTTTATCCGTAGCTGCTTTGATGTTAACGCTTACTGCATCCGAGCGGCAGCACCCAATCGCGGTTAAATATTTACCAGCTTCAATAACCTGTTTTGTAACCGGTGCCGTATGCACTACGAGTAAGTTGACATCAGCGATGCGATCAATCAAATCCTGCGGTTTCCCACAATATTCGGTAATGCTGTCATCCCCAATATCGTCACTGCGGTCACGACTCATTGGTTTATCCATGATTACATCAAAAGAATCAATTTCGTAATCATAGCCTTGCAACATTCTTTTCGTAACCGTTACCAAATCCTCGGTATGGACCCATTCATCACCGACTACAAGCACTTTAATTTTTTTATCTTTTTCCATTTTTTTACCCCTTTCAACGATAAAATATCTGACGAAAAATTTCTATTCACATAAAATTTCCGTTACTAAAACGTTATAGGCTTCCTGTTCTGATTTTGACTGATAAAGTCGTATGATATTCTCTTCAATTTTGCAAAAATTCACTATATTTCGTAGATAATTCAAATGAGCATTCTCTTTCTTGAGGGCAAGCAAAAATACGACACCTACATCAATTTCCGAATCCGCATTGCCCATTTCATGAAATGGCACCTGCTGTTTGGATATCCCCATTATAATTGCCGGTCGCTTCACATTTTCAGCCTGCGAATGCGGGACAGCAACACCAATCGGTTTGGTAGCCAGACCAGTCGGATAGATCTCCTCGCGTTCGAGCGTAGCCAGTTGATACTGCTCCGTGACATACCCTTTTTCTAACAAATACGCCGCTAAGGAACGAATTATATCTTCCCGGCTCTCCATATTTTCTAAAATAACAGCATGATAATAGACTTCTGTTGTTTGTTGATCCATCATGATCCTCCTTCTACACGCAATATGCTGCTAAAATTTAAAAACCAAAAACTACTGAAAAGAGTTTATATACCAAAACCAGTGCCGGTGTACCTGCGGCATCCCAGTTTGAAATCATCCCTTTGCTGGCTTCATATCCCATTGATCCTGCCAATGCCGTCATCGGTGACGCCATTAAGGTCGCACCCCAACAAAACAGACAAACAATGAAACACAATATAATAATATTATGCAGGATATTCCCACCAGTAATCGCGTTCACAGCAGCACTTTCCCATAAAACAATGATCAAACTGACAGAAGCAATCATTTGATTTCCCGGAAGCAATAACGAAATCAATAACGCAATCGGATACATAATAAGTGTTGTCGGAATGACAGCGGCATGACCAATAACCGTTGAACAATCTAAGGCAATGCGGACATCATCACGTTTTAACTTACTCACCAAAATACTGCGGGATGCTTTAATGATTGGAAACCAGCCTTCTACCAAAATAGCCGCCATACGAGGAAGCAAAAGGAAGGCTGCTGCCATTTTCACACCTAAAAGCAAAGAAGGCATCAAACCAATTTGGCTGAATAGTCCGACTAGTGTACCCAAAGTAGCACCCATAACTGTACTTTCTCCAAATACGCCAAATTTCTCCTGAATTGTTTCCGCATCAAAATGAATATCTTTAATAATCGGAGTACGACATAAAACCCATTCTATTGGAATTGCAATACAAGCCTGAAAAGAAAAATGTGTACCATGTGGCCAAGATCCGCCTGGAGGAAAATTATTGATTTTTTCGATATAAGGTGCTGCAATGTCTGCTGCTTTTACATCGATAATCAAAAACACAACCACCGCTAAAGTGGCCAACCAGAAACTACCAGAAACAACACCAACGAATCCAGCAAGCAACATTGCCCGCCAGGTATTAAAAACATCAACGTAGATGGTTTGTGTAAACCGAATCGACACCAGCAATACATTGACAATCAAAAAGACAAATACGCCAAAGTATCCATAGGTATTACCAAAAGCATAACCAACAGAGCCCCAGCCTATATCAATAACATTTTTGTCTAAACCATAAACAAGAACGATATTCGTGATTGGTTTTACCATTGCCTCTTGAATTAAGTTAACAACCATAAACAAACCGGTTAAACCAATGGATACTTTTAAAGCACCAAGAATCGCTTTTTTGACTGTAACTTGGACTAATAGTGAAACGATTAAAATAATTCCTATGATTGTAACCGTAGAATCAAATTTAAAAAACGCCGATAAAACCTCTGTAATTGAAGTAATAAAATCCATTTGTGAATTCGCCTCCTCAAAATATAGTAAAATCCTCTTATATTCTGGGGGTACCATTTAAAAACCATAGCCACTATTTTTTATTAAATCAACACCCCCGAACTTCTTATGCCTGTTTTATCTTGTTTACCGTATCAACAATTTCATCTAGAGCTTTTTTTGCTGCTTTATCATCGAGCATAATCCCTAAGGCTCTGATCATCGGAATATCATAACTTGATTTGATTTCTACCGTTGTCACGAGCAGATCCGCATCATTAATAGCTTCTTCCAAATCACTTACCCGACAAAGATTCACTTTAACCTGTTTGAGTCCCTCTGCTTTAATTCGATCTTCGATTTCTTCTTTTAAATAATTCGAAGTGCAAATCCCGGCTCCACAACAGCATAAAATCGTAACTTTTTCTTGCATCTTTCTCACCTCCACTTTATAAAACTTGGTCTACGCCCTTAAATATATGCAAGTCCTATGCCAATTACAAAAAGATCTTTTTCACCCCTGTTATCACTGGAATTTTTACCAGCAATCTTTTTGTAGCTTCAAACCGTCGAATATTCGCCTTACACTGGAGTATGTATTTCTTACAAAATAGCTCCTGAATCCAAAAAAGGCACACCCCCTAAAGCGGCATGCCTCCTCCCTGTGATTGTGCGTTTTAATTCACTCCGTCTTTGATCTTATGATTATCAATCAGCCATTTTTCTTGGTAAGATCGTCTGGCAGCCCAGCCAACTTCTTTGATATACCAACCATTAACAGAAGCTCCCACTAAAGCTCCCAGGGCTGGAATAATCTGCAAAGCTTTCCGCTTTGTCAAATTAATTCCCAATTGATTCGCTAAGACTTTCGTAGTAATAAGCGTCGTTTCCGCACCAAACTGCTGCTTAACCAATTGATCGAACGTGTTATTCATAACATGAATTTGGATGTTCCGCAGCACTGCGAGAGCAGCCTGCTTTTCCTGAATCGAATTTGATCCCGAAGCTGACATGATTCCAAAGATAAACTCTTGGTCAACTTTTGTTCTCGCTTCATATCCATAACACAGACCTATTTTGTGGATGGTTCTAAGTGCCAGCGTAATAATAGCTGGTACATCAACTGCTATGCCAATCGCACCGGCAACTCCCGTCAAACCACCTTCTCCACCTGCCATACCAATCCCCCAATTATGAACCTTATTCGCCAGTCGGTCGGATAAGGCAAGATCTTTTTGTTTAAGCTCTGAAATACTACGTACACATGCCTCTCGTTTCAGATCGCTTTCATCCGATAATAATTTACCGATAAGATTGGCAAAATCCAAAGCCCCTTTTATTGCAGATTGCGGAATCATTTTTTCAACAATCCAGGTTACCGGTTTAAAAACGGTGCTCGTAACGTGATTCGTTATACCAGGACACGCTTTTTTCCATTGTTTGATCAAGGCAAGCTGTTCTTGTTCGTAAAAACTTAGTGGATTAAACTCAGCTTCCATTTTAGCACCCCATTCATTCTCAAAATTTACCAAGCATAAAAAATAGTGGAAAAGCCTATCCTGTATACATCAATACTAACAGGATAGGCTTTTCTTTGTACTGCAGTTAAAAATAACGATTCTTAATTTTCCCGTTTGTGTATAGCGACAACCGGCACACTGAACGAATCAATAAAATATTGCTGACTATCGATTCGTTTTGCATGTCCCATACGCTTTCTATAAGTTCCGTCATTTTGCAGCTGCCGACCTTTTACATTGTCTAGTAACATGATTTTAAGCGTTGCATAAATTTTTTGTTTTACCTGCTTATCAAAAATCGGACAGGCAATTTCAACTCGATGTTCCGTATTACGCGTCATTAAATCAGCCGAGGATATGTACATTAGCATACTTACCCCAACGCCAAAACAAAAAACCCTTGAATGCTCCAAAAAACGACCTACAATACTAATCACTGTAACGTTTTCCGTCTTATTTAAGACATTCGGCAGCAAACAGCAAATTCCTCTTACAATCAATTTAACTTTCACGCCAGATTGAGCCGCTAAAACTAATTGATCAATGAGATCACGATCGGTCAATGAATTCATTTTAAGCAAAATACCACTTTTTTTGCCCGTTTGTGCTTTGCGTATTTCCTGTTTGATCAATTCGACAATCTGTTGTTTCAAATTTACCGGTGCAACCAACAATGTGTCATAATTTCCATTCAAATTGGCAATACACATGTTTTTAAAAAAAGTTACCGCATCTTTGCCAATTTCCTGATTGGACGTAATCAGTGCAAGATCCGTATAGATCGCAGCTGTCTGTGCATTATAGTTTCCCGTACCAATCTGGGTAATATATTGCACTTTTTCTGCTTCATAACGTGTAATCAGACAAATTTTAGAATGAATTTTATAACCTGTGAATCCATAAAGGATGTTACAGCCTGCTTCACTCAAATTTTCGGCCCAATTCATGTTGTTCTGCTCATCAAATCTAGCCCTAACTTCCATGACGACTGTAACCTCTTTACCCATTTCAGCTGCAATAATCAAATAATTCATCAATTTTGCTTTATGATTACCCATGCGATAAATCGTAATTTTTATCGAAACTACTTTTTCATCGTATGCTGCTTCTTTAATCAAGCGCAAAAACAGATCAAAGTTTTGATACGGATACGTAAGTAAAACATCTTTGTGCAAAACGTAATCTAACATGCGGGTATTAACAGCGACCTCGCAAAAAGGACTGGGCTTGAATTTTTTATACTGCAAATCCTGCTGCTGCTGATAGGTGAATTTATCCCCTAAAGAAAATACATAGGATAAGCTAATCGGGGTCTTTGTCTTGTAGATTTGTGTTGGATCAATATGAAGTCTGCTACAAAGATATGTAATCATTAAGGAATCCCCCATCGTTTCCATTTCTAAACGGACAGGTTCAAGCCGCAGACGTTTTTTTAGCGTTTTTTTGACATGGTGCAGATAGTCCTCGCCCACTTCACTTGCTTCATCGTCAGGACTGATATCAGCATTGCGCGTCACACAAATAACCGACTTATCAATTACTGAATACATATCAAATATCTTCGCCACATACGCCAGCATAATTTCTGCGACTAATATGTAGCGAATTTTTTCGCCTGGCAAAAAAATCAATTTTGGCAGCGAAACCGGCACGGGAATAATTCCTAATGTCACCTTGCGATTATGCTTTAAAAGTACAGCAATATGAAGCAGTTGATTACTTAAATGGGGAAAGGGATGTTGAAAATCAATAATTTGCGGTGACAATAAAGGGGCAATGTAATTTTCAAAATATTTTTCCATCTCAGATTGTTCCGTCGCTGTCAATTGATTCATTTTTAGTCTTTCAATATTGTCTGTGCGCAATTGTTCTTCAATCGCGGCAAATACAATATCTCGTTTTATATACAGCTTTTCTGCTGCCGCAAAAATTTTAGCTAATTGCTCCTGGGCTGTAAGCAAACTCTTGTTATCACGATTTTCCTTTTTAAGTAAAGTCAAATCAAATAAACTGCCCACTCGAATCATAAAAAATTCATCGAGATTATTCGTAAAAATCGCCACAAATTTCAGCCGTTCATATAAGGGCACCTGTTCATCGGCAGCCTCATCTAAAACACGCTCATTAAAATTCAGCCAAGATAACTCGCGGTTTTGTGTGTAGCTAATATCAAGATTCTTTGGATTGCCCATCTTGTACCTCTACAACGCTTTTTTCCTGCTCTGTTTTTTCCTGATTCGTTTTGTCTGCCAATGCTTTTTCTATTTTGGGTACTCGAGGCATTTTGGTGCTTTTAGGTGTTTTTGGGGTTTTACGAATTTTTACCAAAACAACTGGAGAGGTTGCCGATTCTACCGCGGTTTCACTTTTTGCTTTGCTGTTTTGAATCGTTTTGGTGGACGTTTTCTTTTTCGAAATTATGTTTTGATATAAATACCCTTCGCGCACTCCTGATTTACTAACCACAATCGTTTCGCTTTTAAAATATTTTATCAACGTATGTAAGATAATCATTCCCGGTAAAATCGTTTCGATACGATCTGGCACTGTTTTTAATAAAATATTTAAGGTTTCACTCGAAATCAGATCGTCTTCTTCATCATTTTCTAATAGCTTAATCATTTTTTTTACATTTGGTGCTTTAATTTCATCCGTATCAGGTGGTAAATTAAAGAGATAATTATTAATTTTCCCCGCTGCCCGAATTGATCCCCCCACGCCACAAACAAAGGCTTGTTTGCTGGAATCCATATCGGTAATTTTTGACAATTCTGCCAGAACAGCTTCTTTTATCGCTTTTCTTTCACTTTTGTTTGGTAACAAATAATGAACATATTGCCCATATGCATTTAACGAACCAATTGGCAAGCTCACGGCATTAACAATCAAACCATCTTCATACAAAACCAGCTCTGTGCTCGCACCGCCGATATCAAGCAGTAAACCGTTTTTTGTCTGTGTTGCATGCGTTGCTCCAATAAAATCAAGTGTAGCCTCTTCCGTCCCCGAAAGAACTGTAACGACTACACCTGTTTTTTTCGTAATTTGCTCAATGGCTGCTGCACTATTCGAAATATTACGCAAAGCAGCCGTTGCAAAAGCCGATACATTTGTAATATGAAAGGCATCCAATAAAACTTTGAATTCATCTAAGACCTGACAGGTTTTATCAATACCAACTTGTGTCATTTCTTCATTTTTAACATAAGCAGCCAGACCCGCTGTATATTTTTTATTCAATAAGATTGTTAATCGGTCTTCATCCACTTTGTATATGGCTAAACGGATAGAATTTGAACCAATATCGATAATTGCATGAACCATAACGAACCACTCCATCTATTCATATTTTCTACAACTAAGCTGCTTGTCATTCTAAATGTAATAAAGCTTCGCTTATGTACAATGAAACTCCTGCACTGTATTATAGTATATTTGGAATGAAGTTATGTTAAATTGTCGTTAATTTTCTGTTAATTCTTTTGTTTTATGGAAACTCCTTAAACGATATGCACCAATTTAATTTTGATCTGACTGCATTCCAACTTCATTGGTCCTTGCCACAGCCTGTTTCACACTAGCCATAACAATCCCATGAAAGCCTTTTTCGCTCAAAACTTGAAGTCCATCAATCGTTATTCCCGCTGGCGAAGTCATGGTATCCGTAATTTGGTAAGGATGCTTCCCCGTTTGTTGAACCATCGTTGCGGCAGCTAATAAATTTTCACTCGCAATTGCTGTCGCGTCCGTTCGTGAAAATCCAGATTGCACTCCGGCATCGATCATAGCAGCTAAAAAATACAAGACATACGCTGGACCCGCACAGCTATAAGCCGTAAAAGCATTAAAAAGACTTTCCTTTATTTGCAGGCTTCGCCCTAATGCGTTAATCATTGTATCAAGCCAAACTTGCTCTGCATCACCAACTGCCGCACTTGTACAAACTGCGCTATAACCAAACCCTGTTTTAATCATCGTATTTGGCATAATTCGAGCAAATTTTTTATTTTCTTGGAATAACTCTGTTAATTTCTCAATTGTAATGCCGGCACAAATTGAAACCACCAACTGTTCTTTGGCAATAAAGTTTTTGATACTGCTTGCTGCTTTTTCAAAATCCTGCGGACCAACAGCCATTAAAATAATAGAAGCTCCCCTTACGGCAACCGCCAAATCACTTGCTTGTTTTATCTGATATGTAGTTTCCAGATACTCCATTCGTTCTGCTAAAATATCAAATATACTAATCTCTTGCGGTTGAAATATACCTTTCAGAAGGAATCCTTTAACCATTCCTTCTGCCATATTTCCACCGCCAATAAACACTATTTTCTGCTGTAGCATATGCTCTCCTCTTAACGTAAACCTATTTTATAGTATCACTTATTTATAACTCAAATTCAGTTTCTAGTACCGATAAATATTCCGCTCCGAATAAATCACTGTATGCTGCCAAAGCTTGATCAACAGCTATTTGCCCTAGCTGTCCTAGTTGCTTGTTTAATGTACTTTGAATCACCTGTAACAGATGCCCCGTATGATAATTGAAGTTTTTCACACAACTCATTCCCAAGACTTCTTTTTTAGCAGCAAGCCGTTTTTGGTTGGCATCCGTCAAAGCAATCTGCCAATCAAACTCGCAATAAGGTGCCCCCCAACTCAAATTACAGGAAACAGCCAAATGTAATTTCGGGTTAAATCCTTCTAAAACGGCATGATCGATAGATACACAGTAAAGTTTTCCATACTCATTTAATTGATATTTGGTCCAGGCATTATTCCAAGCACATTTTGTATAGTGCTGAACAAACTTACCATCTCTAACGAGAGCATTCATCTCCATTTGCTCATCCAATGGTTTCCATTCCGTATAAGCAAAAAAATTGATAATATCCTCGACTGAATCTCCATTTGCCAAAGCACGCGCTGCCATTCTCTGCCCGCGCTCATTCCCGTAGCGGACAACACTTGCCAAAATGGCTTTTTTACCGTTTTCCCCACCAATTTCACTTGCATATTTCGCTAAAAGAGCAAAAAGAACGGCATGATGTTCAATCCCACATTCTATTTTTTGATTCAAAATAACCTGCCCCCTCGCATTACTACTTATGTCTTATCTCATATCAACAGGAAAATATTTTTTTCTTCAATGCCACACGCGAATCATATCAATATTTTGTATTGTATGATTCAGCAAATGTGTATGAAGGAGGCTAAACCTATTCTCTCTACTATACTGCAGCATTGCCTTTCTGTCCAAATAATTGGAAGCGTGACATTTATAATGTGCTGTCTATATATAATTACTATGTTTCTTATTTTTTATATAGATCTTCGCCATACCATTTAAGAGATATTTGCGATAAAGTACCATCTGCCTCTAATTCTTTAAGTGCTTGGTCAATTTTCGTTTTAAGTTCTGTATCTTTCTTATTCAAAACAAAAAAGGTAGGAACTTTAGCTATCGTCCCGGCTAATTTTATATCTAAATTCAAATCCTTTTGCACTGATTCAAAAGCTGGTGCTGGATAAATGGCTGCATCATATTGACCAGATGCCACCATTTTAAAAGTATCGGCCGAACTTAATGATTCGATTGCTTCTAAATTTACAGCTTTATCAGGATTCGCTTTATTGTATTCCTGTACAATATTATACCGTGCATCATTCGATGGAATCGGTACAAGTTTTTTACCAACTAAATCAGCAAGAGAATTGATATCTGTACGATCTTTTTTCGTAATCAGTTTAAGATCGCTAAAGCCGGAAGGCTGATCCGGGAATAAAAACTTTTGTGCCCGTTCATCACTTTTATAAAGATGGCAGGTCCCAATATCATATTTCCCTGATTCTACACCAAGCAGCATCGCACTTTGATCCATCGCACTATATTCAAATTTATATTCCGGCAATTTTTTATTGATGGCCTGTAAAACATCACCATCATAACCAGATAACTCACCATTTTCATCAAGATAAGTAAATGGTTTAGCATCATTGACACCCGCAATTTTAATCACTTTAACTTTAGCATCCGCAGACCCATTTGTCTGTCCACCGCAACCTGTAAGTATACCTACACTCATAACCAATAACATGAATACAATATAATACTTTTTCATAAAAAACCCTCCATTTTTTAATTTTACAAATTTACTTCTTGATATTTTTTCACTCGTTTTTCCAGTAATACAAAAATATGACCAAATATATAACATACGACAAAATAAATAATCGCTGCATCCAAATAAGTTTCTAAATATTTATAGCCACTGGATGCCTCAACCGTTGCTTTTGCCATAATTTCTACAATCATGACCGAAAAAGCCAGCGATGTATCTTTGGTTATTTCCAAAAAGACATTACTAAAATTCGGCAAAGCTACTACCAAGGCTTGGGGAATAACAATACGCCGCAATCCCTGAACCGTAGTCATACCTACCGAATAGGCTGCTTCCATTTGCCCCTTATCAACTGAATTCAAAGCCGACCTTATATTTTCTGATAAATAAGCCGATGCATTCATCGTAAAAGCCACCAAGGCAATAACGATATGCGGTAAGCCTTCTGCTGATATAGCCAATCCCTGACTCTGATTCAGGTAGGTCAAAAATTCCGGCAGTCCGTAAAAAACAATATAAAGCTGAATAAGTATCGGGGTTCCCCTAATAAAAGATACATACACGGCTGCAATGTTTTTTAGAATGGGAATCTGCCGAATCCGACAAACAGCAATTAGCAAGCCAATATAAAGACCGAAACTAACGGAAAACAATGTAATAAACAAGGTCATGGGAACGCCTGTTAGAATTTTAGGAAATGCAGCCAACGCAAATTGAAGGTCAAACTCCATGATAAGCCTCCTTTTTACCGATCCGTATTTTTGAGCGGCTGTTGATTATACTTTTTTTCATAGAAATGGATCATTCGTTCAATCAAAATACAAATTCCCCAATAAATCAGTGCCGCACCTATATAAACTTCCAGCTGTCTGACACCATAACCATTCGCGCCAATCAATTTTGCTTTACCAAGTATATCAATCATCCCAATTGTAAACACATATGACGTCTCTTTGAGCAGACTAATAATTAAGTTGCCAAGATTCGGTATGGCAATTACAAATGCTTGCGGAATAATAATTCTAAGCAGTGTTTGTATATTCGTCATACCGATACTGAACGCCGCTTCCCATTGTCCACTTTCAACTGCTAAATAGGCAGACCGCATAATTTCACTTAAAAAAGCACTACTATTTAATGAAAAAGTAATAACGGCAAATACAAATTTATCCCAGTCATTAATATCAATACCAAATGATCCCACCATCTGTGGTAATCCATAAAACACTAAAAACAATTGCAACAAAGGTGGTGTCCCACGAATAAATGCCACATAACTATTTGCTAGAGAATTTAAGGTTCTATTTTTCTGCACTTTCAACGCGGTCAAAAGCAGACCTAAAATAGAACCAAAAAATAAGGATAAAAGCAAAATTGACAACGTAAGCGGCAAGGCCTTGGCAATTAACGGTATCGATTGGAAAATGTAGCTTATATCAAAAATCTCCGTCATCTTATCACCTCCAGAGCACAATCGGCTCCACTATAATTTCATTGTCGGGTTACAACAACCTGACAATATGAATCACCTTTTGCAAGCATCTTCGGAAATTCCATTTTTAGACCTTTTATCGTACTTAAAATCCCATAGTCTCCATAATTAGCCATCTTGCACAAATTCTCTATTTCTTGTGGCGTGCAACCAAGCTTTTTCCATGCTTCAAATAATGCACAATGTTCAAATTTCAATTCGCCGCGATTATCTTCTACAACCAGCTTTTCCATTGCAAAAGCATCCAGCGTATGACCAGAAGAAAGTCTGGTCACAAAATCACCCGCTGTTTTTACATCTTTAAAATTTTCGCTTTTAATTTTCCCATATCTGGTCATCGCTGTTTTTGCTACCGCGTCCTGATCCAAACCGCCTTCCTCAGCAACCTTAAGCAATAAATAAAACCAAGTTGCCCGATCTTCAATCGCGGATCTTACCGCAGCCGTAAGTTCTCGTTGGGAATACACTTTTTCTTCCATCATCATATCCTCCATTTTTTTAATATCACAACTAACTTTCTTAGATAATCTTCAATTTTTGTTTTTAAATAAAAAAAACCGGAGATCACCCATTTCGTAATGGATAACCTCCAGTTGTCTGGTCGGAATATGCCGCATAATGTAATATTTAAATAATATTGCATTACGTACTGTATATGATATATTATACATAAGTGTTATATAGTACGCAAGAGTTTTGTACGATATATTGTCTAAAAATATTTTATATTATACAAAGGAGTGATTTTATGAATGATTTAACTGCAATAATTGCTAATAATCTTGCCGAAATTCGCCACCAACGAAAATTAAGTCTGGATAAATTATCGGAAATTTCTGGCGTTAGCAAAGCACTGCTTGGACAGATTGAACGATCGGAATCCAATCCTACCGTCAACACCCTGTGGAAAATAGCGTCCGGTCTGCAAATCCCATTTAACCGCCTCATCGCCGTCAATAAATCAGCGGTCGAAGTTATTCGACTCTGTGAAATCGAATCCGTTATCGACGCAGATGGTATGACTATCTTCCCTCAGTTTTCTTTTGATCAGGACAAACATATTGAAATATTTTTTGTCACCTTAGCACCACACTGTCAGCATGTGTCCGATCCTCATGATGTAAATTCCGAGGAATATGTATTTGTCATTGCCGGAATTTTGGAAATAACACTAAGTGACCAAATGTATGAGCTAAATCCAGGTGATGCCATTCGGTTTCAAAGTGATCAACCTCATTCTTATCGTAATATAACCGATAGTGTCGTGAAATTTCAAAATTATTACCAACTATCTGGGGCACAAAATTTTCGGTCAAAATAAACTAACAAAATCTATAAAAGCCCCTATCATAGCCATCCAGAGAGACCATGCTAGGGGCTTTTATAGGTTTTCATTCTCAACGCTTATCTAAAACATGTCGTAATTTCGGTGCAATAAGCATAGCAACGATTAATCCAATGCCTGAAGTAATCACTGAACTAGGACTGTTACCAAGAGCTACTGCAACGCTGCCAAGCACAGCCCACCATGCAATAATATAACCGCCTAACGTACAAAAAGATGCTAAAACCATACCGAGTACAGCTTTAAAAATCCAACGATCACCAGAAATCATTTCTGGCCACAAACCTCTGGCCATCATCCCCACCGTAAAGCCCGCGGCACCTTTAATAAAAAATGACCAAATTGTATAGGGAGAAAAGCCCATTAACAAATCAAAAAAGGCGGACCCGATGGCTGCTGCCAGTCCGGCATAAACACCACCAAATAAAATTCCCGTAACAAAAATTGCTGCTGTCCCTAAATGTACCATCCCGCCTGTGGGCAATGGAATTTTGATTGACGTAGCCAGTACGCATACTGCCGCCAGCATTCCTATCATAATTAAATCACGTGTTGTTAGTTTTCGCTTATTCGCCATCACATCAGCCTCCAAAATCTGTTTGTCTTAGTTAGTATTCAGCATTTCCAGCCAAGTATAACTTACTACCATAAAATCGTAAGATACCTATTTATTATAACGGGAAGTTCCACACTAAGCAATCGCTTTTCCATTTCAAATGGAACGATTAAGAAAAATCAACGCTCTATACTGTAATATTTACACAAGAAAGTATGAAAAAACAGCAAAACTCACATTGCAAAAAAGTTGAAGTTGTTCTAAAATAAGATTATATAAATAGTTTTTAAGCATCGAGGCTGTTGGAAATAAAAGTTTTGTTTCCAATGGTCTTTTTCTGTTACAAAATATACTCATATATATTTCAAGGAGGCTGTTTTATGCGTATTAAAATCTTAAATATCGATCGCTGCGGTTTAGTTTTTGATATTTCCCGAGTATTATTTGAATATCAATTAAACATCCTGTATATGCAGGTAGAAAAAAATGTAATTTGCCTTGAGACAAAAGCTATTTCCCCCGAAAGCGAATTATTCATCCTTGAGGCCATTCGGCAAATCGCCTCCATCACCGATGTCCTTCTCTTAGATGATGTCTCAACTAAAAATAAAACAACCGAATCTGCTGTTATCTTCGATGAAATCTTACACGCCAGTACAACCATGCAGCAGGTAATCGCTATGGCAAAACGCTGTGCAGTCAGTGAATCCACTGTTTTGATCCGCGGTGAAACCGGTACAGGAAAAGAACTCTTTGCAAAAGCATTACATGCCGGATCACCACGAGCTTCAAAAAGTTTTTTGGCCATAAATTGTGCCGCTCTCCCCGAAAATTTACTAGAAAGTGAATTATTTGGCTATGAAGATGGTGCATTTACTGGCGCCAGTCATGGTGGGAAAGCCGGACTTTTTGAACTGAGCAATGGTGGAACCTTGTTTTTAGATGAAATCGGTGAAATTTCACCCCATGTACAGGCAAAACTGCTCCGTGTCCTGCAAGAACACAAAATCCGTCGAATCGGCAGCAAGAAAGAAATGTCTTTAGATGTCCGTATCATCGCTGCAACCAATCAGGATTTGGAGAAAATGCTGCATGATGGCAGTTTCCGTGCCGATTTATATTATCGTTTAAATGTGGTCCCCCTCTTTTTACCCCCGTTAAGAGAGCGCCGTGAAGATATTTCCATATTAGTTCCTGCCTTTTTACAACAATATGCCAAACACTTAAATCGTGATACATTGACAATATCCAGTGAGGCCATGGCTACTTTAATGCAATATGACTGGCCCGGCAATATCCGTGAACTTGAAAACCGTATTGAAAGAGCTGTCAATCTAGTCGAAGGTCACTGCATACAAAGAGAAGATATTGTAATTGATTCTAAAAAAATATCCACTCACCTAGAAACCGAATGTACCGAAGGCAAAAAAACCTTACGGGAAATACTCGACGAAACAGAAAAAAAAATTCTCTGTCAGGCGCTCTGCCATTATCATACATCCCGCAAACTGGCACGTGTTCTAGGAATATCACATACTGGAGTCATACAAAAACTCCATAAATATGGTCTGGGTTTCACTAATTCTCAAGCATAAAAGTTGCTAATGACAAATATTCTTTTACCTATATTGGCTCTATTATTTCATTAGAACACCTCCTTAGGCGATCAATAAATAACATTAAAAATCTTTAATTCAACCATTTTAAAAATTACTATATATGTAAAAAAAGCCCGTCTATGAATACTTTTCACAGACGGGCTTTTTCACTGTGCATATTGCACTACGTTTTCTCGGATTCACAAACTTCTGGTCGTTTATATTCTACCTTGTGGTAACTATCCCGCGGCATAAACAAAGCTACTACTGCTAAAACCAGCAAGATGACAGCCATAAAGTTATACGCATCACGATAAGCAAGTAAACTCGCCTGTAAGGCAACCTGCTGATAGATCTTAGCCAGTGCAGCATGTTGTGCGGCATCTAAAGTCATTATTGAAGGCATACCCATTTGCATAAATTGATGCGTATAGGTTGCCAACGTAGATTGAAAAACTTTACTTGCCGTATTCAAATGATCCACAAGATACGATTGTTCAATCTGCTGGCTTTGGATCAATTTATTGGTTACAATGGCAATCCCAACACTACCGCCAAGATTTCTCATAAGAGCAATAATTGCAGAAGCATTGCTGCTGTGCTCCTCCGTAATTTTTGAAAAAGCCATCGTACTGGCTGGTACAAATAAAAACGGGAGTCCGACAATCTGCAAAATACGCACCCACATAAAAGTATTATAATCCGTTTGCGGTGTTACCATTCCAGTAGCCCACATGCCTCCGGCCGTCAGCAACATACCAAAGGAAATTAGGTATTTTCCTTGAATACGATTGACCAACCGACCAACAACTGGCATCATCAATAAAGTAGCCAGTCCACTGGGCGAAAGTACAAGCCCTGATAAAGTAGCATCATAACCAAAATTAGCCTGAACCTCCATTGGCAAAAGCATAGCACTCGAATAAAGAGCAAAGCCCACAAAAAATATCATGATACAGGGCATCGTAAAACTTGGGATTTTGAATAATTTTAATTCAATAATAGGATGTTTTTGCCGTAAAATCCAAATCACCGATCCGATTAAACTCACAATGGAAATGACCGCAAAAATTAAAATAAAATTACTGGAAAACCAATCTTCTTGCTGCCCTTTATCTAATACAACCTGCAGCGTCCCAAGTCCTAGCGCAATGAGCCCTAGACCGATATAATCTACAGATTTCACTTTCTGTTTTTGTGCACTTGGCGTGTCTTGGACTAGTGTCTTAACCAAAAACAAAGCCAGCATGCCCACGGGAATATTGATAAAAAATATCCAGCGCCAACTAAAATTATCAGTAATATAACCCCCTGTAACAGGTCCTAAAATTGGGGCCAATACCGTTGTGATACCAGTTATAGCAAAGGCCATCCCTAATTTTTCGGGGGGGAAACTGTCTTTAATAATTGCCTGTTGACTCGGCTGCAGACCACCCCCAGCCAACCCTTGCAGCATGCGAAACACAATAAGCATTGGCAAAGACGTCGCAATACCACATAAAAATGAAGTAATGGTAAATCCTAATATACATAGTAAAAAGAAATTTTTTCGGCCAAAAACACCTGACAACCAACCCGACAAGGGTAAAATAATCCCATTGGAAACAAGATAAGAAGTCAAGACCCATGTACTTTCCTCGGATGTTGCTCCCAGCGATCCCGATATATGTGAAAGAGCGACATTGGCAATCGTCGTATCTAATACTTCCATAAAAGCAGCCAAACTAACTGCACCAGCAATCAGCATCGGGCTTCTGCTTTTTGAAGCAACTGCCTCAGACATGATTTGTCCCTGTATGGACGACCGGAACAACCGACATGCCTGGTCCCAGTAATATCATGGTATCCGCTGAAAGTTGATCGAATGTAATTTTCACTGGCACACGTTGTACTGTTTTAACAAAATTCCCCGTTGCATTTTCAGCAGGGAAAAGCGAAAAATGTGCACCTGTACCTGCTTGAAAACTATCCAGTCGTCCATGCAATTTTATATTTGGAAAAGCATCGACTTCGATATCGACTGGATCTCCCGGGCGCATATCCGCCAATTGATTTTCTTTAAAATTCGCGGTTACCCAAAGCTCACTGCCAACAAGAGATCCCAACTGCGTACCAACTTCTACATAGCTGCCAACCTCAACACTACGGTTAGCGATTCTTCCGTCCATTGGCGCAAATATCTTTGTATTGGCAAGATCGTGTTCAGCCTGTTCCAAATCTGCTTGCGCCTGCTGTACTTCCGATTGTAACTGTTCCACCGTATTTTGCGATGCCGCAATAGTGATTGGTGCTGCATTTGCTGATGCCAGAGTTGCCTGCATATGATCTAATGCTCCACGCAGAGACTTCTCGGTGGCTGATGCTTGGTCAAATTGTTGCTGTGAACAAGCACCTGTTGCCAGCAGCTTTTCCATCCGCTGGCGATCAGCCAATGCCTTTTCCCAGTCAGCCTTAGCTGAAGCTACTTGAGAATTTGCCGCATCAACAGCCGCAGGTTCAGTAACTGCTGTTTTATCAGAATTATTTTGCGCGTTCTCAACAGCAGATTTTGCTGCTGCCAATGTTGCTTGCGCTCGTTTAACTTTTATTTCATAATCTGTTGGATCAATTTCCATCAACAAATCACCAGCTTTGACTACTTGATTATCCTGCACAGCAATGGTCTTGATATAGCCTTGAACTTTCGGGCTCAATAGAACTGTTCTACCATCAATAGCAGCATCATCCGTTGATATTTCTTTATGGTGCTGATAAAAATAAAATGCACCTCCACTCAAAACTAAAATGCCTATAAGAATAATACCGATTAATTTTATATTTTTTTTCATATATTGTCCTTTCTCAGCCCATAATGTTTACCAAGTAAACATTATGGGCGTTCAAATTCTATTTGATTTTATCAATATAGCTTTCTATGTCGTGCATGATGTCTTTAAATTGTTGACATTCTTTTTCTGGCATCACGTCAAATTTTCGAATAATACTTTGATCCAATTCTTCATGAAATTCCACATGTGCTTGAAAAGCAATTTCACCTTTATCCGTCAATTTAAATAAAACCATTTTTTTATTTAACGGTGCCTGATAGCGATAAATCATATTTTTTTTTAGAAGCTTACGTATAATCTTCGGCACTGCACCTTTTGTAATATCTAGTTTTTGAGCAATTCCAGTGACACAAATACCCGGCTGCCTGCCAATGACATCAATCATATGAATCTCCGAAGAATACAATAAATCATCTGTGCCAAATGGTCGTGGCTGTGCTATTAAAACTGATGATTTACGAATCAATCTAAGTAATATGTTAAAAATTTGTTCACTTTGGCGCATCACATGAAGCTCCTTTTATCACTTTACATATTTGAGATTTTTATTATATACCTGGTAAACTATAAAGTCAATGAAAAAGCATCTCCTCTATGTTTTCACATTTTGAAGATGCTTACTTAATATTAAAGTTACTTTTCGGACGACTTCTTATGCCATAGATTATCTAAAGCAAAAATATGACTACCCGAAATAATCAAAGCAATGGCAACCGCCAACAACATAACTTCTGATTCATAGCCACCAATAAATCCTTTATCCAATTTCACTGTAAATATCGCACCAAGCATCACAGCACTAATACCAGTCGCTGCCAATCTCGTCAAAAGCCCCAAAAGCAAAAACAAGCCACCGCCGGTTTCAATCGCGGTTACAAAATAAGGTAAAAATGACGGTAAACCAAGCGAGCCAAAAAATTGGGCAATTCCATCAAAGCCGGAAATTTTTTGTAAGCCATGCGCAAAAAATGTAATTCCTAAAATCAAACGCAGCAGCAGCATACTCCATTCATTATATTTGTTTTTCACACTCAACACCTCTTTTTTCATTTGTAAAATTTAATTTTTCTCTTTTGATTCATTTATTTGAAAGACTGAAATGTTACATATTCACCAATTGGTTTTCGATAACCTCTCATTCTTTTTTTAGTTTCATCTTCTTTGCCCAGCGAAATCAATAGTACAGATTTAAAATTAGCTGGAATATGAAAAACAATTTTTATTTAAATCTCCCACAAATACTATTTTTTCTAGATTTGTCATTAAATTACTTTTTATCATTTACTTACTTTATGTAACATATAATACAACAATATACTTACTTTTGTCAAGTAAGTATGGTAAAATAAAATTAGGAGTTGAATATATTATGATTAAATTCGCATTATGTCCTCGCTATGAAATTGCTTTTGAATTATTAGGCAAAAAATGGACAGGACTCATCATCCGCTCCCTCTTAGATGGTCCAAAACGTTTCTCTGCTTTATCGGAAATAATTCCACATATGAGTGCCAAAGTTTTGGCTGATCGGTTTAAAGAATTAGAACGTTTGGGCATTATTGTTCGCAATGTCTATCCTGAAACACCCGTGAGGATTGAGTATTGCCTTACGGAAAAAGGAAAAGCACTGCAACCGGCACTGGACGAAATTCAAAAATGGGCAGAAAATTGGATCACTTTAGATCCACATTAATGCTTACATTAAGCAAAAAAAATTCCTATTCACTGAATGAAAATTTCATGTCAGCTGAATAGGAATTTTTTTTATACTATATAAAATAGAAATACACCTCACAAAAATTCTGACTTTTGTCTTTCAAAACCTGACTCAACCAACTTTTTTTCCAACCAACACCAAGAACGTTTACTGAAGATAGCCGGAATTCCCTGTGCTTTAGCTACTGCTTTCGCACGTCTTGCCGTGCCATGATTCACACAGTCAGTAAGGATAACAACTAATCCCGCCGTTTGGGGAATGGCAATTTTTTGATCCAAGGTTGCCCGACCACTCACGTGACTGATTTTTGCCGCACCATAGGTCGCTAAGTTTTTCTCGATATTCCCCAGATGGTCCGCACCAATTACCATAATATTTAACATTGCTTATCCCTCCCATTCTTATATAAGATCCCTACGTGATGAAAACAAGCTTCCTATATTTTTTGTTAGGCAAAAAAGACTAAGCGCGTCCCTTAAGAACACTCTTAGTCTTCAGTTATACTGATCAACTATTAGACTCAGTATATTACATAGTATACAACCCTGTCAACATTGTTTTCTGCAAATAATTTATCCAACAGCTTCATAAATATCTTAGATCATTTTTTAGATATGAAATTTTGTCAGAGTTTCTTCTAATTTTTGTGCTAATGTAGCCAGCCCCTGACTTGATGTAGAAATTTCTGCAATAGCCGCGGACTGTTCTTCCATAGCAGATGTGACAGTTTGACTGTGTTCTGAAGTATTGCGACTGAATGTATCGATTTCACGCATCAACCCAACAATCTGTTGACTTCCCTCTGCCATTTGTTGAATTGAATTGGATGTTTCTTTTACTTGTAAAGTAACCTGCTGAATCAACTGCTCAATTTCTTTGAATGTTTTACCCGCCGTTGTGACAACTTCTGTCCCCAGGTTGACTTCTTTCGTACCCGTATTCATCGCTGTTACAGCTTCTGCTGTTTCGTTTTGTATCTCGCCAATCAATATTTCAATCTGTTTCGACGCTTGTTGTGATTGTTCCGCTAGTTTTCTTACTTCTTCGGCTACAACAGCAAAACCACGCCCCTGCTCGCCGGCACGTGCTGCTTCAATCGCTGCATTTAATGCCAACAGATTCGTTTGGCTGGCAATACCGCTGATTGTATCGATAATCTGTCCTACTTCTTTAGAACGATCCCCTAAATTTGTAACAACTTTTGCCGATTCATACACCGTATTTTCAATATTTTTCATTTGTGTAACTGCCGTATCGATTACTTTACTGCCATCTTGAGCCGCCAGTGTCGTCTTATTCGACATTTCTGTTACTTTTTGTGAATTATTGGCTACCTGTTGAATATTTGTTGAAATCTGTTCGACTGCTGCTGTGGTTCTTTTTACCGCAGTAGTTTCTTTTTCGCTTTCACTAGCAACCTCCAACGAAGCTGTCGAAACCTGACTGGCTGCCTGTGCCGAATATTCCGCATTGGCATTGAGTTCTTCCGCAGCAGAAGAAACTTCTTTAGCATTATCTTCAATCTGATGGATTAAACCTTTAAGGCTTGCAACCATTGCCCGAAAGGAATCCGCCAGTTGACCCATTTCATCATCTGTATTCATTGTAATTTCATGACTCAAATCGCCTTGCGACACACGTCCAGCTTCTGCGGCAAGTGCTTTAATCGGCGTAATCAAACGACGCCTGATCATAACTAAACCGATAAAACCAAAGACTGCCCCTAAAACCAAAGCAGTAAGCCCTGTAGAATAAATAATTGTCGTCCGAAGCTTAGCGATTGTTCCCAATGCTTCTTCTTTGTTTTGCTCTGTAAGAATAGACCAACCTGTATTTCCCACAGGCGTATATGATATATAGGTATCTTCAGTGCCGTCTTTGCTGTCAAAAACTTTCTTTTCACCAGCTTTAATAATTGGCAAGATCGCTGCATTATCAAACGGATCATGCTTTTTCCCTTTTGCTTCATCACGGCTGTCCGTTAAGTAGAAAAAGTTTTTATCAAGAATAATACCTTTACCTGTCGTACCTGCATTAAGTTGTTGCGCCAAGGTCGTAACATTTTCCAGCTTCATATTGCCCAGCACATAGCCAACTGTTATTCCATTTTTATCCACGACCGGTGCAACAATCGGTGCTGTTGCCTGGTTGGTAAAAGCAGAAACATATGTATCCGAAATCAATGGTTTCTTTTGTGTTGAAACATCTCTCCACCATTGCCGATCTGTAAAATCCTTTTTACCGCCAAAATCTGTATAGGGAAAAGTCTGCCCATCAACAAAACCTTTTTCGTCAGCCCAGAGAACTAATTCAAACATTCCCGTACCTTCATAAATCGACTTTAAGACTTCAATTCGATCTTGAGGATTTTTCCCTGCCTGAAAAACAGGATTTTTGGCTGCCGAAGCAATTACAGCTACGCCATCTGTAAGATATTGATCCAATTTATCTGCGGCCTGACCAACTTGATATTGTTTTGCCGTAGCATTTTCTGCTTCTAAAGCTTCCGCTGCCTTAAAATAAGATCCGATTCCGACTAAAATTCCTGGCACAAAAGCAATCAATAAGATAACTGTAACTAAACTTTTTTCCACACTTTTTGTCTTACGAAAATTTTTTAACATAAAATGCGCCCCCCGTAACTTACCTGCTTTATCGTTGCAACGCAACCCTCCTTTTTTTGGATTTTTATGCAATTATACTGTATATTTCAAAAATTCAGTCTAATATTCACCAATCAAATAATTGTACGAAAATAATTTTGGTATTATAAGACAAAATTCCTATATATATATTATTTAGTTTTCTACAAAACAAGAAAATTTCCTGCCTATGAATAGGAAATGTTAAAAAACTTTTATCCTCCATTAGATTATCTACTTTGTTATGTATAATCTACCACATAGAAATACCACACAATGCAGCTCGTATTTTTAAGAAACATTTACATAACATTAAAGCCGCTACGAAAGAGTCTTGCCGCAGCGGCTTTAATGTTGTTTCTATTATATTTTTTCGTGGCTAGGCTGCTGAACTTGCACGCGTTCCTGCCACCAGAGCTGAATGGTGATGAGCATTCCCAACGATAAAATACCGGTAATCAAGATTACAACACCCGTCCAGCCTCGCCAAAGCAAGAAACTACCGCCAGTAGCTCCTAAAATGCTGGATCCAATATAATAAAAGAGCAAATATAACGCAGATGCCTGCGAACGATTTGTTTTGATTGATTTTGCCACCCAGCTGCTGGCCACAGAATGGGCTCCGAAAAATCCGAAAGTAAAGATAGCTAAACCCAATGCTTTACTATAAATACTGACTGCCAACGTCAAAGAAACTCCCAGCAGCATACAGCACAGGCCAACACTCAAAATCATCCCATTACCGTAACGATCTGCTAGACTACCCATAAAAGTGGAACTAAACGTCCCGATCAAATAAACAAAAAACAAACACCCGACAACCGTCTGACTGAAATTATAGGGTGGTGCCATCAGCGGATAGCTGATGTAATTATATAAAGCCACAAAAGACCCCATGATAATAAAACCAATACTATATAGCGAAACTAATCTTTTATTGCTCAAATGACCTTTAAGTGAAACGATCATATGCGTAAAAGACTGCTCTCTCACAGTAAAATGTTTTGATTCTGGCAAATTCAAAAAAAACCAGCCACTAATGAGCAAACCAAGTAGACTTAAAAATGCAATCGCTGCCTGCCAATAAAAAAAATCAGTAAGAACGCTTGTAATCAATCGTCCCAGTAATCCACCCACTGAATTTCCGCTCACATAGATTCCCATAACCAGTCCCACATGACCAGGCTCGAATTCCTCATTAATATAAGCCATCGCAATGGCGGGGAAACCGGCTAGCATGATGCCCGCAAGCGTTCTCATTAATAATAAGAAATAAAAATTTGGCATCATCATCGACAAAAAAGTACAAAAACTCGATCCAGCAAGAGCAATTGTCATAATGAATTTCCTGCCTTTTTTATCGGATAGCCATGACATAAACAGCATTGAAACCGCCAGCCCTGCGGTTGCAAAAGAAACAGTCAGGCTCGCCTGTGCTGGCGAAATCATAAATTCCTGCGAAAAGATTGGTATCAGCGGCTGTACACAATACAATAAAGCAAATGTAACAAAACTGCCTAAAAACAACGCAATATTCGTTTTCCAGTATTGCCGACTATTTGTTACAATATATTGACTCATTTACATATCATCTTCAATCCATAATTTATATTTACTATACTATCAGCTAATTATTAATATTTCAAATGCATTATCTGTATTAGATTGATGTTTTCTGGTTATTGATATTTTTGATCAACAGATAAATCATGTCAGACTTTCACCTATATTGTCAGAGCTTACAATCAGATAGTTCAAAAATATTATTCAAATTGTATTGATACAATCCCTGTTTACACATTGACAGTCTGTCTTTTCCTCCCTAAAATAAAAACAGTATCCGCTAAACAACAGTATCAGGAGGAAAATAATTTATGTTAAAACAAAAACGCGTAGCCGCTATTCATGATATTTCTTGTTTCGGTAAATGTTCTTTGACTGTAGCATTACCGATTATCTCAGCAGCCGGTGTGGAATGCAGTGTTATTCCAACCGCAGTATTATCAACCCACACCGGTGGATTTACCGGATTTACATATCGCGATTTAACAACTGATGTTCAACCCATTGCCGATCATTGGAAAACTTTAGGCATAGAATTTGATTCAATCTATACTGGTTATTTAGGCTCGTTTGAACAACTAGAACTTGTTTCCACTTTTTTTGATGATTTCAAAAATGATCATAGCCTCATTTTAGTAGATCCTGTAATGGCAGATAATGGAGTTTTGTATCAATCTTTCCCAAAAACTTTTCCTGCTGGCATGAAAAAATTATGTTCAAAAGCTGATGTCATCGTACCAAATATTACGGAAGCTGTTTTAATGTTAAATGAAGAGTATAAGGAAGGTCCTTATACAAAAGAATATATTGAAAATCTATTGAAAAAGTTAGCGAAAATCGGACCAAAGCAAGTTGTATTAACTGGCGTTTATTTTGATGATACTGCACTGGGTGCAGCGACCTACGACAGTGAAACTGGTGTAATCAGCTATGCTTTATCAGCACGAGTTGAAGGATATTATCATGGAACAGGTGACATCTTTGGCAGCGCCTTACTATCAGGACTCTTGAATAATATTCCGCTCGCAAAAGCTGCACAAATTGCCGTAGACTTTACCGTAAAAAGTATTGCTTGGACGAAAGAAGCTGGGACCGATCTTCGGTTTGGTGTTAATTTTGAAACCAATATCCCTTCTTTCACTCAAGCATTAGGTTTAAAATAAAATAAATTAAAAAAAGGTCAATTCATGCTATCGATAGTGAATTGACCTTTTTTATTGTCACTCAGCTACCCTTCTAATAGATCTTCTTTTTTTAGTATTTTTGTCTATTATCAGAATACATAGTGAACATTATTGTATTGACTTTTTGCAATTAAAATATTATAGTTGAATTTATTACAACAGACAATTTGTACATGTCAAAAAAATATAACGTTAGGTGGTATAAATGATGAACATTGAAACGAAATATGGTCCCTTACTGGATATCTGTGCACCAAGCTATTATAAAACTGGTCAGCTTGAAAGCTGTATCGTGCAGCAAAAAACTACAATTCATACCGCCTATGGTGATTTGATACCACAATATCATTATGATGATGTTCGTCATAAACATATCCCGTCCGTTATTTTCTATCCAGATGGCACATTAAAAAATATCGCTTTAGATCAAATAACAAAAATAAAAACAACACTGGGTATCTTTCCCGCTGAATTGCTTTTATTTCATCCCAATGGCGCTCTGAAAAAGATCTTCCCTTTAAATGGAAAATTGTCTGCCTACTGGAGTGAAGAAATGGAAAGTGAATTAACCCGACCTTTGAAATTCAACTTTTCTTTTGGTGCCTTCATAAAAAAAATCATCAGTTTAACATTTTATACAGACGGCAAACTCAAGAGTTTGGCATTGTTCCCGGGTGAAACAGTAACGCTTACCACCGCATTAGGTACCTTTGTCGTCAAAACTGGCTTCTCCCTCTACCCTGATGGAACTTTAAAATCTATTGAACCCGCTAAACCATCAAAAATCCAAACACCAATTGGTGAAATCCGTGCTTTTGACCCGTTAAGTATCGGCATTCACGCGGATACGAATTCACTCGAATTCACCGAAAATCACCAATTAAAAAAATTAAAAACACTGAATCAAATCGATGTCTTTAATGCAAACGGCGATAAAATTGATACATTTTCACCACTAAAAAAGCGCAGTGAACTAGATGATGATATTTATTTTTCGGTTCCACTATCTTTAGAATTCAAAGATGGCTGCTTGCATATTGAGCATCAACTAAAGCATTCTTATAAATTATCAACCCACACTTTTGCTGTTTCCGCCTAAAAAATTTTAAAGCCCTGCACATCCGTTCATACGGGTGTTGCAGGGCTTTTTTGCTGTTTTAAGTTCAGTTGACAATATTTTCATTAATGCTATAATAGAATGAAGTTAATGCATATTTAACATATATGTATTAACTTCATTCTATTATAGTTACAGCAAGGAGAAATAATGATTGAATTAAAAAATATACAAAAAATATTTTATAAGAACAACAGTGAAATTCAAGCTTTAAAAAATATCAATTTAAAAATCAACAAAGGTGATATTTTTGGTGTAATCGGCTTTAGCGGTGCTGGAAAAAGTACCTTAATCCGCATGGTAAATTATCTGGAGCAACCTACTTTCGGCGAAGTTGTCGTAAACGACCAGAACCTTGCTAATTTATCACCCCAAAAACTTCGTTTGCTGCGCAAGCAAATCGGGATGATCTTTCAGCATTTTAATCTGCTGGAATCAAAGACAGTTTTTGAAAATGTTTCCATTCCACTTTTATTGGAAGGCACGGATAAAAACACCATCTATACACGTGTTACAGAACTACTTGATTTTGTCGGTCTTACTAGCAAAGCGGATGCCTATCCAGATGAACTATCGGGCGGACAAAAGCAGCGTGTCGGCATTGCTAGAGCCTTAGCAACAAACCCATTTATTCTCTTATGTGATGAAGCAACCTCGGCACTTGATCCACAAACGACAGGCTCCATTTTACAACTATTAAAAGAAATCAATAAAAAATACAAGATTACGATTTTAATCATCACCCATGAAATGAATGTTATTCGAGAAATCTGTAATCGTGTTGCTGTTATGGAAAAAGGTGAAATTATCGAAGAAGGTTCTTTGCTTGATATTTTTGAAAACCCACAGCAACAAACAACAAAAAATTTCATTCGTACAATCGTACATGATGAAATTCCACAAGTAATATTAAACACACTTGATTTCAGCAATAAAAATAAACTGGTCTTAAAACTAAAATTCATCGGCGAAAATTCTCAGCAGGCTTTATTAAGTGAAGCTTGTTATCAATATAATGTACAACCCAATATTTTATTTGCAAATGTAACGGAATTGCAGGGTGATATATTAGGGCATTTAACAGTTGAATTAAATGGTACCCCAGAAAATATTGAGAAAACACATCAATATTTATTACAAAAAAACGTAGGAATCGAGGTGGTAGAAAATGGCAACCATAACAACTGCACAAATAATCAAAGCGATTCTTGAAACACTACAAATGGTTAGCATCTCCCTGCTGCTCGGGGCTCTCGGCGGAATACCCCTAGGTATTTTATTAGTTTTGACAAAAGCAGGCGGCATCCGTAAAAACACATTTATGTTTCGCGCTTTGAACAATTTGGTCAACATCGTACGTTCCTTGCCCTTCATCATTTTATTGGTAGCTATCGTGCCCTTCACAAAATTGATTGTTGGTACATCAATTGGGACAAAAGCTGCTATTGTTCCTTTGATTATCTATATCATTCCATTTATTGCTCGCTTAGTGGAAAATTCTTTGTTAGAAGTCAATCAAGGGATCATCGAAGCTGCCCAAGCCATGGGAGCAACTACGATACAAATCATTCGTTATTTTTTACTTCCCGAAGCTTTAGGATCTATCATATTATCGTTAACTACTGCCACAATTGGTTTAATCGGTGCTACCGCAATGGCTGGCACCATTGGTGGCGGAGGAATTGGCGACATTGCCATCTCCTATGGATATCAGCGTTTTAATACAGAAGTTATTGTATTTACGGTATTTATTTTAATCATCTTTGTCCAGTGTATCCAAAATTTCGGCAATCATTTGGCACAGAAAGCCAGAAGACATTAACTACAAAAACAAACGAAAGTAGGTCATTTTTATGAAAAAATTTTTTACCGGATTATTACTGATAACATTATTATTTACTATACTGGGCTGCGGAGATTCCAATCAAGCTCAAAATACAACAGAGAAAAAAGAAATCACCATTGGTGTATCACCTGGTCCTTACAATGAACTTTTTGATAAAGCAATCAAGCCAATCTTAGAAAAGAAAGGCTATACCATCAAATCTATTGATTTTTCCGATTTATTGCAATCTGAAGTAGCCCTTTCTGAAGGTAGCATTGATTTAAATGTAGCACAACATACGGCTTATGCCGATAATTACAACCAAGAAAAAGGTGGAAATTTAACACCGATCGTGCCAATTCCAACCGTACCAGCCGCCATTTTCTCCAACAAGTATACATCTTTAGATCAGGTTGCTCCAGGTCAAAAAGTTGGTATTCCAATAGACCCTTCCAATGCGGCCAGAGCATTCAGACTTCTGGCAAAAGCAGGCTGGATTACATTGAATGATACGGCAAATCCAACAACCTTAACAAAAAATGACATCAAAGACAATATCCATAACATTGAAATCATGGAAATGGATTCCGCACAACTGCCTCGTTCACTCGATGATTTAGATTTTGCTGTCATTCCGGGCAGTATTGTTTATTCAGCTAAAATGGATGCTGCAAAAGGATTATTACAAGAAAATGTCAGCCGCGAATTGGAACTAGTTGTCGTAGTCGACGAAAAGAATAAAGATTCCCAATGGGCAAAAGATATCGTAGCTGCTTACAAATCAGCAGAATTCAAAAACTACATGAAAGAAAACAACAAAAACAACTACTGGTTTATTCCTGAAGAATTAAAATAAAATTGCCGAGACAAAGGAAATGATGACATATGGATAAAATAGAAGCAAAAATCCTTAAAATTATTGATGAACACAGACAGCAAATCATTGATTTTGCTGAAGATATTTATCAGTATCCTGAATTAGGTTATAAAGAAACAAGAACTGCCGGTAAGATTTTTGAACTCCTGCAAGAAATAACCGCAAAAGCAGAAAAAAATCTTGCCATCACTGGCGTAAAAGCTTATTTGAAAGAGCCTCAACAAAATGAGATCAATCTGGCTTTAATTGGGGAACTCGATGCCGTCTCTTCACCACATCACGCTTATGCCGACAAGACAACCGGTGCCTGCCATGCTTGTGGTCATCATTGTCAATTAGCCGGAATGATTGGCGCAGCACTTGCTTTAGCGGATGAAGAAATTAAAAATTCGCTGACGGGAAATGTTACATTTTTTGCCGTTCCTTCAGAAGAATATGGTGAAGTTGAATTCAAACTTAACTTAAAAGAAAAAAAACTGATTAAGTATGGCGGTGGAAAGTCGGAACTGCTTCGGATCGGCGCTTTTAATGATATTGATATTGCCATAACCCATCACTCCAGACCTGGCAGCGACGACGTGGTTGTCGGTGATCGCCTCAGTAATGGTTTCGTTTCAAAAGTAATCCGTTACAAAGGACGCGCCGCCCATGCCGCAGCCAATCCGCATCTAGGTGTCAATGCATTAAATGCCGCAGCATTAGGGCTAAACGCCTTAGCGATGCAGCGGGAAACCTTTCAGGATAAAGATATGGTAAGAATTCATACGATTCTAACGAAAGGTGGCAGCCTCGTCAATGTAATTCCCGAAGAAGTCGTCATCGAAAGCCTCGTACGTGCTAACAATGTCAAAGCAATCGAAGATGCCAGTAAAAAAACTGATCGTGCTTTTGAAGCAGGTGCTCTGGCGTTAGGTGCTAATCTTGAAATTTATACTTCCCCAGGATATTTGCCAATCATCCCCCGAACGCCATCGCGTGATATTTTAGATGTTGCCAATATGATCTTACCGCAAGGAACGATACGTACCACCCGATCTGATGAATCCAGCGCTGGTTCAAGTGATGTTGGTGATTTAACACACGTAATGCCAGTCTTAACGTTTGAAACAGGCGGTGTCAGCGGTGATCTCCATTCAAAAGACTTTAAAATAACCAATAAAGATATCGCTTATATTGCCACCGCTAAAATCATGGCATTAACCGCCTACCGTTTATTAAAAGAAAATGCGGAAAAAGCAAAAAACATCAAAAAAGATTTCAAGCCAAGCTTCAGTATCGAAGAATATAAAAAACATATGGACCAATTCGAAAGTATTTTAAAGAAAAATTTCTCAAATCAACAAAATTTTTAATAAATCTTATATAATTGTATTGCAGACTATTATATTAAAAAGGAGCGATATGATGAAAGCAAAATTTTATTCTTTCTGTATGGCGACCATCTTGGTCCTGACAATCTTCACCTTCACCGTAAGTGCTGCCCAAACAAGTGATAAGGTAATTCCCTATCCACCAGGCTATAATCTGACCAGCGAAGGCGCCTCGGCTTATCAGGGAATCGGCAACGTAAAACACTCACCCTATTATCCAACTATAGATTTTTATGATCTAAAGTCCACAAAAAGCTTAACTATTTTAAGCAATTATAAAACCTATCAGCAAACGACCGAAATAAGCTGCGGTCCGGCAGCTGCGTTAACAGTATTATACCATTTTGGCAACACGACTTGGGATGAGAAAAAACTGATGGCTAGCATGGATACAAAACCGGTCATTGGCACTAATACTGCCGGTATGGTTAAATTTTTTCAGCAAATTGGCTGGAATGTTTCATCCAGCCTTGATCAGCCTAAATTTTCAAATCCACAGGATTTTAAAAATTTCATTTTGAAAAACCTCAAAAACAATACACCAGTTATGGTTGAAAACATTGAATGGGGTGGACATTGGCGTGTTATTATTGGCTACGATACAATGGGAACCGATACGATAGCCGATGATGTGCTGATTTTAGCGGACTCTTATGATACAGCCGATCACCAACAAGATGGCTATACAATTAATCCGGCTGAAAAGTTTTTTTACATGTGGTTTGATGCCCATATGCTGCCACAAGGTCAACAAGATCAACAATGGATTGTTGCAAGTCCTCAATAAACCCTTATAAATATTTGTTTTTTCGATAATCATATAAAAAAGAATGTCTAAGCAGTATAAACTTAGGCATTCTTTTTTTACGTTGATCAAATCTTTTTGCATTACAGATACATAAAGCTGTTTTTTCTGAGATCATTCATCAAACTATACAAATTTGCGCCCGGGCAAAGCGTAGCACATAAGTCGCGATGACCTTGAACTGTATATTTATTAGGTCCGAATTGATATTTCGTACATAGCGAAGCAATTAATCGCGCAGCCGATTCCATTTGCTCGGGTTTAGGTGTCGCAACTTCAAAATTCCCTACAATATTAATGCCTACCGAATTTTTATTATACCCATAGGTATGCGCCCCGACTGTATCCAGTGGACGGCCACGTTCAATTGTTCCATCTTTACGTATCAGATAATGATACCCAATTCCCGCCCAGCCATTTGCCAGATGCCATTTATGTACTTCAGCAGCAGATACGTCTTCGTCCGTATTTCCAATATGATGGATAACAATCAAGTTCGTTGTAAGTCTTTTCGTTAAAGGACCAAATGTTAAATTTGTCTCTTTGATTTTTACAGGGTCCGAAGCTACACCTGCAAATACCTTACCAGCTTTAAGCAAATTCGGTGCCAGCCACATTGCACTACAAATATAAAAAGTTTTTAATAAAAAAGTTTTACGATCCATCTTATTACTTTCACCTTCAGAAAATATTTATAAATTTGCCATACAATAGGGACAATGAAAATACTCCCGATAATATCGCTTTAATAATATTACTACTTAAGAATAGAATTGAACAGTCCTACTTTTAACGGCAGGAGAGAAATAGTATGAATTCTTTTTATTTTGGCTAAAAAAAGAATGTTCCTATGATAATTTAACATAATCATAATATGAACATAATAAATCCTGAGCAATTTTCAAATATAATAAAAATAGAATGTATTATGGAGGTGTTTACAATGCATAATGTGTTGATTTTAACTGTTTCTGTCGGCAACGGTCATAATCAGGCCGCCTTCAATATGCAGCAAAACTTGCAGGCAGCTGGTTGCACCGTAACAACAATCGATTTCCTGCAAATGCAGCATTATGGTCTGCCTAATCTGTTAAGCAAAGCTTACAAAACACTCATTGAATACAAGCCCTCATTTTTTCGTCAAATTTGCAAAATCAGTGAAATTGAGACATTCGACAATGTCAAATACATGCTCGCAAAAGCAAATCAACGGGTCATCGGGCGTTTAGTACAAAAATACCAACCAGACACGATTCTTTGCACACATTTTTTCCCGCTGGCTGCTGCAGCCGCTTACAAAAAAAAATATCATTCGGTCTTTAAACTGGTTGGCATTGTAACGGACTATATTGTCCACCCCATTTGGGATGTTGCATATGTCGACCAGTATTTTGTTGCCCATTCAGCATTGGTCAGTCAATTAAAAAACACTCGGCATCCACTCGGAAGTGTCATTCCGAGTGGTATCCCCGTTGGATCTAATTTCACACCGGTTGTACATTCAGCCAGTCTCAATAATATTCTTGTTATGACGAGCTGGCAGACCGATGAAACGATGTTGATGATCCTCAACGTATTGCAAATTTTACCTAGAAGAATCCATATTACTTTTGTTACCGGCAATGACTTGCCGCGACAAAAGCAATTAGGAAAAATTGCTTTTCATCATCAAAATTATACAGTCATTGGCTTTACAAATCAAGTTGCCTCGTTAATGAAACAATCAGATTTACTCATTACAAAACCGGGCGGTCTGACGATTACGGAAGCCTTAGCTACAGCCACTCCCATCCTTGTATTTTCTCCCATCCCCGGTATTGAGGAGGATAATGCTCGGTTCCTAGAGCAAGAGCATTTAGGCTATTGGGCTAAATGCGAAGACGAACTACAAAACTACGTAACAAGTTTCTTGAAAAGCCCACAGCAATTAGTCTCACTGTCACAAAACATGTTGGTTCAACAAAGTTTTCAGGCCTCCAATAAAATCCTTGATCACTTGGTTTCACCAATAGAGCAGGTGGCATTATGACTATGACCTCAGCCCGTTACTTAAGTCAAGGATTATCTATTCTCAGTACACTTTCAGCCCCGCTTCAATACATCATGGATGTCCCTCGCGATTCCGCGGCATTATGCCACACACATAAAGTCTGTAATCTAGAAGCTTTGACCGTCATCCGACAAAATGAATACAACGAAGTCGCTTTGATCCTGGAAAAAAATCTTGATTCTTTGCAGCTTGGTGTTACGTGGGCTGATTTAGAATTCAAAAACATCAATCATTTTTTTAATCCAATCACGCGCAAAGGTTTATGGCGATTTTCACCGGCAGTATATGATTTTTCTGTTTATCTGACCAAAGCCTGCCGTTTCGTGAAAAATAAAGATTTGACAAATAGTTTTTTTTACCTAGGTGCAGCTGCACATTTATTACAAGATATGGCTGTTCCGCATCACGTTTGTGGTTATTTATTCAATGGACATAAAAAATTTGAAAATTGGGTACAGGCACATAACGACGAGTTTCGCTCGCCGCAAATTGAACTAAGCCCGATAAAAAAGCCACTGGAATTATTGCTCAATAATGCCATACTAGCAACGAATTTCATGCCATGGGTCGATGAAGCTGCCACAATTAGGCAGTACCGCCTTGCCGCGCAAACACTACTGCCTATCGCTCAATCCAGTTCCGCTTCTTTATTTGAATGGTTTATTTCAACAAAGATTTTATCGCAGCATTCGCTGGTTTATGTAAATTCCGCATTACTCCCGTGTTATCAAAAAAATTTTTAACTTGTTATTAACATCGCCTTAACATCCTGTTGTTAAAAACAAGTTAAAATTGAATACATAATACATTGTGTATTTATATGTAGGAGGTATCTGTTTTGAAACGATTCACAAAAATAATTTCATTTCTATGTCTTAGCATTTTTATCATTACGCTTGCTGGTTGTGGTACCACAACAAAAAGCAGTGAAAAAGTAACCATTGAGTATTGGCATGTAAATGCCGAAAGTTTTGGTGGTGCTACAGTCAAGCAACTTATTGAAACATTTAATAAAGAAAATCCTGATATTGAAGTCGTAGAGAAATTTAATCCTGATATGTATAAGGGGTTAACACAAAATCTTCAAGCCGCCATGGCTTCAGGTAAAAATCCTGATGTTGTGCAAATGGGCTACAGTTACTTAAATTATGCAGGCGAAAACTTAAAATATGATGATATTCAAGAACTTATTAATACACAAATGCCTGAAGATAAAAACTTTATACAAGATAATTTTTTGCCCAACATTATTTCTTTGGCAACAACCGATGATGGCAAACAAATCGGTGTTCCGTATTCCGTAAGTGTACCAGTCTTATATTATAATCCTGAGATATTTAAACAAGCGGGACTTGATCCCAATAAACCACCACGTACCTGGCAGGAAGTAACACAATACGCGCAAATTATCAAAGAAAAAACTAGCAACGTTGGATTTTTCATGCAGGAATATGCCGATAACTGGGCACAACAAGCTTTAATCGAATCCAATGGCGGCAAAATGCTCGCTAAAAAAGATAATAAAACCGTTGCTGCTTTTGACTCACCGGAAGCTGCTCAGGCATATCAGGTTATTGCTGATATGGTGAAAGCTGGCACAGGGCTTCATGCCAGCAATGACGAAGCGTTTCAGGCTTTTCTAAGCGGTAAAGTTGGCATGGTTTGTACAACAATTGGCAAACGGGAAAACTTCGAAAAAAGTGCAAAATTCACGGTTATGAGTACACTCTTTCCAACCTTTGAAAATAAACCTAGAAAAGTGCCTGCAGGCGGAAATATGTTGATGATTTTCTCTAAAGATCCAGAAAAACAAAAAGCTGCTTGGCGTTTTGTTAAATTCCTTGAATCGCCTTCAGCACTCGCCCTTTGGACAAAAGGTACTGGTTACCTTCCCCCACGCAAAGGTGTGACGGAAGATCCTAACGGGTTAAAAGATTTTGTTGCTGAAAATAAAAATATGCAATCCGCTATGTCACAAATGCCGGATGTTGTAAAATGGGCAAGTTTCCCTGGTGCAAATGGACTTCAGGCTGAACAAGCATTGATTGATGTCCGTGATGTAATTTTAAGCGGTCAACAAACTGCCGCAGCTGCTTTAAAACAAGCAGCTGATAAAGTAAATACGTTACTTCAATAGACCCTGCCAAATAAAAGAATGCCGAATGAGCCCACGGCTTATTCAGCATTCTTTATTTATTTCGCACCTGAAAGGATTGATTTTATGAACCGTCATTATTGGCAGCCCGCGATTTTTTTAACTCCCGCGATTTTTTTGTCTTTGTTATTTTCGTACTGGCCTTTATTACAAGATCTTTGGCTGAGTTTCCACTCCTGGAATATGGTCAGTCCCACAATAAAATTTGTTGGTCTTGATAATTATCGGCAATTGATGTCTGGTGATGAACTGTTTAAAATTCTTGCAAACACACTTTTTTATATAGGATTACTGATCATCATCAATTTTCTGCTGCCCTATCTATTATCTTTTGTTATGGCTCATTGTATTCACCATTTCAAATTTTTCTACCGATCTATCTTATTTATCCCCAGTACATTATCACTGGCAGTAGCCAGTATCATTTTTCTTTGGATCTTTAATCCACTCGCTGGGCCGATCAGTTTACTGTTATCCAGTATAGGTTTAACTTCCCCCAGCTGGTTTAAAGAACCAGGATTTGTTATTGCTGCAATCAGTTTCATTATTGGTTGGAAAATCTTTGGGTACAATCTCCTTGTTCTCCTAGCCGCCATGGTTGATGTTCCCAAAGATTTGATTGAAGCCGCAAAATTAGAAAATGCCTCCAGCTGGCATATTTTTCGTTATATCGTTGTACCAATGACATCACCAACAGCCATCTACGTTCTCATCATTACCATCGTCTTTGGCTTACAATATGTATTGGTACCACTTAACATGCTTACACAAGGCGGTCCCAATCAAAGCAGTACGAACTTAGTATATATTGTATATCAATATGGTTTTGTCTTTTTCCAAACTGGCAAAGCCGCTGCCTTAGCGGTACTTACAATGATTGTCTACGCTGGTTTCTTAGTAATAAAAAGCAAGGCTTTAAACAAGAAGGTGCATTATGAAAATTAACAAAAAAAGCAGTGTACTGTGGCATATTTTATTGATTGTTGTCATTCTTATAGAAGTTTGGCCGCTACTATTTATGGTGTCTACTTCTTTTAAAACAATGGATCAAATTTTCACAGCTACCTTAAATCCCTTTCCCGCACCTTTTGTGTTAGATAACTACCTGCATGTATTAGAAACATTGCCCCTCCTGAACTATATCAGCAACACGTTTATAATCGCCAGTGTCATTACCCTGGCAAAAATCTGCACAAGTCTTTTAGCTGCTTTTGCCTTTGTATATTATGATTTTCGCCATAAAGAAAAAATATTCAATGCCCTATTGTTTACCTTTTTTATTCCCATTACAGTGGTAATTATGCCAAATTATTTGCTCATCGCTAAACTCGGCTTATTAAATAATCCCCTAGGGGTCATATTGCCTCAATTAATGGATGGTATGGGCATTTTTCTGATGCGGCAAACAATGCGTGGTATTCCAAAACCGCTTATTGAAGCCGCAAAACTCGAAAATGCCAGTGCCTGGCTTATTTTGCATCGCATTATGCTGCCCCTTATCAAACCGGCCATCTTCGCTATGGGGATCATCTTTTTTATCGATTCCTGGAATCAGTACTTTTGGCCATTATTGATACTCAATGACAAGGCCAGTTATACACTACCCATTGCTCTACAAATGTTTATCAGTGCTGAAGGCGGCAGTGAATGGGGCATCGCGATGACAGTAGCCACCCTGACCTCCTTGCCGCCATTATTTTTGTACCTGCTTTTCCAACGTTTTATCATGAATTCATTTATACAATCTGGCGTGAAAGGATAGATCAACGAATGAATGGAATTATCTTTGAAAACATCTGCAAATCTTATAACAATACCAATGCCATTAAAAATTTAAACTTAGAAGTAAAACAAGGCGAACGTTTAATCCTGCTAGGTCCTTCTGGCTGTGGTAAGACCACAACCCTCCGCATGGTTGCCGGATTAGAAAACATTAGTTCTGGTATTTTAAAAATGGGTGGAAAAATCGTTACGAATGTTGAACCTGGTGAGCGTAATGTTGCTATGGTATTTCAAAATTATGCCCTCTATCCGCATATGAGCGTATGGGAAAATATTACGTTTGGTCTAAGACTACAAAAATTTTCCAAAGAAGAAATTCAAAGCCGAACAAAAAAAGTCCTCTCTATTTTAAACCTATCCGGCTTTGAAAATCGAAAACCAAAAGAACTCTCTGGCGGACAAAAGCAGCGTGTCGCATTAGGACGAGCTTTGGTAAAACAGGCACCGTTTTTTCTATTAGACGAACCCCTATCAAATCTGGATGCAAAACTCAGGCAGCAAGCCAGAACCGAACTTGTCAAAATCCATGAACTTTATCAGCCCACCATGATGTATGTGACACACGACCAAGTAGAAGCCATGACGGTGGGACAACGTGTTGCGATTATGAAACAGGGGCTCTTACAGCAGTTGAATACACCTGACATGATTTATAACAGACCCGCCAATACTTTCGTCGCTTCTTTTATTGGTATTCCAGCGATGAATCTGCTCCCGGTTGAATGTAATGATGGTGCTTTGTGGATTGGTGGCACACGTCTTGAACTGCCTGCAAAATGGCTGCCTCTGGCAACAAAAAAAATAAATTTAATGTTAGGGATCAGACCTGAACATATTGTAGTTACCGATTTGTGTATGCTCGCTGGAACTGCCGACTTCATAGAAAACCTGGGCAGTCAGCATTGCGTTCACATATCACTTCCCCATAATGGTCAAGATATTTTATGTATCGTACCGGCTGAACAAATCGTAGCGAAAGGTCCCATACAGCTTTCTTTTTCCTGGAAACATATAAGCTTATTTGATGCGATCAACGGCGAAAATATTGGTTATCCAGAATAAATATCACGGGAGGAATTTACAATGAAACTGGCACTCAGTAATTTATCATTTGCGGGGTTTGAATACCCTCACCTAAAAAAGCTGCCTATATCAATGGGGCTTGAAATATTTTATGAATTTGGTTCGGATGATTATTGGAACGAAGTTTTGACTGACTTGTATCCATCTGGTTCTAGCGAAGGGTTCAGCATCCATGCACCATGTATTAGCATCAACTTAGCAGATATGGAAAAACAAAACTATTTAGCTATCTATAAAAATCTTTTCATTTTCGCCCAAAAATGGCAAGCAAACTATGTTGTTGTGCACACCAATGAATCTTTAGTTGGTGAAAAATATACGCTGCAAAACCTTGTCAAACAACGGCTTCTCAAAATTTTGGACCTCGCCGCTCTATATAAGGTACCAATATTGATTGAAAATGTTGGTCTCTATAATAAAAAAACTTTGCTTTATGATCAGCAAGATTTTTTCGACTTAATTGTCGATCTAAATGCCAATGCCTTGCTTGACATTGGTCATGCCGCCGTCAATGATTGGTCTTTACCGGAACTGATCCAATCACTTGGCAGCCACTTAAAAGCTTTTCATTTACATGACAATCAGGGCATTATCGATGAACATCTGCCAATCGGACAGGGAATCGTTGACTGGCAGCGCATTTTCACCAATATCAAAATCGCTGCCCCTACAGCTATCATGGTCTTTGAATATGCCCATGTAACGCTGGAACAAGCTTTGCATAATATTGATATAGTCAAAACAAAATGGCTTGACAATGAACCAACAGCGAACACACCCATTATTTTTTGACCAATACTATGAAAAAATAAAAGCAGACCGAATTTCTCCCGTTGAGAAATTCGGTCTGCTTTGCTTATCATCCATGTTATAGGTATATTACAAATCTTCCAACCTTGTTCTCACCAGTTTTGCCCCAAGTGCAAACGCTCTTTCACAATCTTGTGGAAAAACGTCTTCATGGCGTTTCGCTTTTGCTTCGCTGTCAAATAAAGACGTATCATATTTCTTATAATCGGAGAACTGGTATGTGTCAGTGGACAGTAAACTTTCCGCATAACCAAATACATGCTTTAAATATCGTTCATTCATTTTATAAATATAATCATAATCCTGCGCTCTTTCGTCATTTACATTCATCGTGTAAATAAAAGCCACCGGTTTCTTTTTTTCAACTAACGAAGAATGGTCTTTGTCATATAACATTGATTGAAAAATCATACGTTCCAGGAGTGACTTCATTTGACCAGTAATATTCGCCAGATAAATCGGTGATCCCAAAACAACAGCATCTGCTTTCTTTATTTTCGCTAAAACAGCGCTAAGATCATCATCCATTACGCATTGTCCATAACTTTTTCCATCTTTTTTCTTGCAAGCAAAACAGCTGATACAGCCTCTATATTTTAGATCATACAGATGGATCAATTTTGTGTCTGCACCTTCTGACGCAGCACCTTCCAGCACTTTATTCAATAAATCGGCTGTATTCCATTTTTTTCGTGGACTGCCATTAATAGCTACTACCTTCATCAAAACTACCTCCTCATGTAAATTTTAAATTATGTTTCTATGTTCATTATATAGAATTTAAAGAAAAATAATAGCCTGCATCTTATCATAAATCTAACCCAGAATATCTTTTATTATTTATCCCCGCGGGAGTTCCGATCGAGTATTTAGGTACTGATCACCCCATTTGCGTATGGTCGCTAGGACTGGCATGAAACTTTCACCAAGCGTTGTTAATGAATATTCAACTTTAGGCGGAACTTCTCTGTAAATTTCTCGATGGACCAGTCCATCCTGCTCCATTTCCCGCAATTGCTGCGTGAGTATTCCTTGGGAAATTTCAGACAATAGCTTTTGCAGTTGATTAAATCGTTTGGTTCCTTGACTCAGCTGCCACAATATAGGGAGCTTCCATTTACCAGCAATGATTTTTTGCACCGCCAGCACAGAGCAACTGCCTTCCTGATAGAGTGATTTTGTCATAAATAATCCTCCAAGCGCTAATAGTACTATTTTTAATAGTATATATTAAAAATATGCGTACTTGCAACAAAAAGTATACAATGATAATATTTTGTCTATATAACGATGACAGGAGGAAGAAAAAATGAACATGGCTAAATATTTACGTTCAGCCGGATTACTTATAGCGAGCCTATTGTTACTAAATATTTTCACTGTATCTGCGTCCGCGGAGATGCAGAATAATGTGATTCCCCCCGGAGAAAAGCTCGAAGTAATTTATAACCAAGGAACTCATTTAGAAGGACCAGCCGTAGCTCCGGACGGTCAAGTATATTTTTGTGACCTTACACCCTCTTCATTAGCTAAAGGTGTGCTATTTGGGGGGCACATCATGAAGTATGATCCAAAAACTAAAAAAATTACAGTTTTTCGGTCTCCCAGCGGTCAAGCAGACGGTCTGGCTTTTGATGCTGTGGGACGCTTAATTGCAGCAGAAGCAGCAGACTACGGTGGTCGACGTATAACTGCAACTGATTTGGAAACAGGTAAAGCGATTATTCTTGCAGCCGAATTTGATGATCAACCTTTAAATTCGCCAAATGATGTTGTAACAGATAACACTGGTAACATTTATTTTACCGATCCAAGGTATTTTGGTAAAGAAGCTATGAATCAAGCTGTCCAAGGAGTGTATCGGATTGATAGAGATGGAAAAATCAGTCTTATTATAGGAAATGCCGGAAAGCCTAATGGGATTGCACTCTCACCAGACCAAAAGACGTTGTATATAGATTCTAACGATAACGGTTTATTTGACTACAGATCATCAACCGCAGGATTAACCCCTCGTCGCGGATTCGATGGCATTCTTGCCTATGATTTGCTCGAGGATGGAACTGCAAAATTCCGAGAAATCATTTATCAATCTCCGGGGTTTAAGCCTGATGGCATGAGAGTGGATGTCGCCGGAAATATTTTTGTCGCTAACTATGACCCATCTCATCCAGGAATTTTAGTACTTTCTCCTAAGGGGAAGGAAATTGGGTATATTCAAACTCCTGAAACTACTACCAACTGTGAGTTTGGCATCGGAGCTGAAAGTAATGTTTTATTCATTACAAGCAATAAAGCACTATACAAGATTGTTACAACTCATCAAGGCGAGAAAAAATCCTACCAATAGGGAATATCTAAAAACAATGAAAGTCGTCGAGTTCAGCATAATATATTGTACATTGTGATCGTTTGTTTTCATGTCTTTGCATCGAAAAAAGCCGTTATCCTTAGCATATGGAGAAACGGCTTTTCTTCATTTACAAATTTTTCAGCGTATATTATCCGTATTTAATTGATCATGATCCATCATCGAAATGGATTGTAGCGGACCAATTCGTTTATGTGTTCTTCTCTATATATGTTATAATCAAAAAAGAAAAACCTATACTTTAGCCAGAATTTAATATCTAAAATTTAATTCATTACGTACTGCAGTCGAGAATTTCTGGTAAGTTCTCGACTGCAAAGAATCTATATAGAATAGAAGGAACACACCCGATGAAACCAACTTTATGGACACAAGAATTTTTAGGAATGAGTTTTAGCAGCTTTTTCCAATATATGACCCACTATGCTTTAATTACAGCACTCCCAATTTTTGTTATCGAAAATCTGAACGGCAATGACTGGTCCGCTGGTCTAGCCATGACTTTTTTCCAGATAGGGGCTGTTTTATGCCGCCCGCTGGCTGGTAAATGGATTGATGCGTTTAATAAAAAGAAGATTCTTTTGCTCTCATCTATTGTATTTTTAATCACCAGCATCCTGTATTTATTTGTTGATAATTTAGCTTTTTTATTAGCAATCCGCCTTATACATGGAGCTGTTTTTGCTATAGGAACCACAACCGCCGCAACCGTAGCCGCCTTAGTTCTTCCTCCTCAACGTAAAGGAGAAGGTATTGGTTATTTTGCTGTATTTTCCAACTTAGCCATGGTTGTGGGACCTTTTTTTAGTTTGCTGATTATTTCTTATTACCAGTTCAACATCTTATTTTCTTGCTGCATACTCTTAGCTATCGCATCATTTTGCTGCAGTAACCGAAAAAAACTACCAAAGGAAATTATTCTGCCTGTAATTAGAAAAGATCCATCTTTTAAATGGACAAATTTTATTGAACCCAATGCTTTACCCATGGCCTTACTGGGTGGTCTAGTTTTTTTCGCCTATGCTGGGGTTTTAGTATTTATGCCGCTTTATGCAAAAATGCTTAATTTAACCAATTACACAAGTATGTTTTTTGCTATTTTTGCGATCGTCATCGTAATAACTCGTCCCATTGTCGGCAAACTGTTTGATCAATCCGGACCAAACTTCGTAGTATATCCCGGTTTCCTTATTTTTCTGATTGGGCTCGTAATTTTGAGCCAAATCTCTACGTTAGGTGGTTTATTGCTAGCCGGTGGAGTTCTCGGGATCGGTTTCGGGGCACTTAGCCCGGCATTTCAAACATTAGCTATACAGCACTCACCAGTAGCACGTTCAGGCGTCGCTACCGCTACATATTTTTTGGCATTGGATATCAGTGTAGGTCTTGGATCTTTTATCCTCAGCCTGACCGCTGCGCAGCTTGGCTATCGATCCATGTACCTAGCAAGTGCCTGTATCCTTCTTCTTGCTTCCGTTCTGTATTATCTATTAGCAAAGCAAAGTAAAAAGACTCATTTATAAGTCTATAGGTAATAAAAAAACATTCTATGTGATAACCTACGTTACCACATAGAATGTTTTTTTATACTTTATATTTCCACAGAGGATGCGCCAAGAAAAACAAAAACAGTGTCACCGCCAATAAGTCAGCACAACCACCGGGACTAATATTTTTGTTGATAAAATCATCATCCATTTCTTCAAGCAAAACCATATTTTTCTGTTCTAAGGCACCACCAAGTGCTAAAATTCGCTTCGTTTTTGATTTAACATAGTTTGACATTTCCAGATCATGTCGTCCTAAAACATTGGTATCATCTACATTTCCCGCTAAATGCAAATAGGCTTGCAGCATACTTGTGTTACCGGATTGTTTCTGTAACAAACACCGCGTAAGCACCGGATACGAATATTTCATAACATTGGGAAATCCATCTTGTGCTTCGCCGCGTACACCCCTTAAACCGTATTTTAGATAGATTTGTTCGCCTTTGGTTGGATTTTGTTTGATTTCAACACCTTGATATTCACGTTCACAAATCCCCATCGTCATGTCGCTTACATAATCGACAATAAACTGCGGTTCAAGATCTATGTCAGCAGCTGAAAGACTGCCCGCTGCCGCGCACAGCAAACCCAATGAAAAAATAACCCCTTTATGCGTGTTAACACCAGCCGTTGCCGTCAGCATTGCCTGTTCAGCTTCCATACCGGCTTTTCGGATTGCCCGCAATAAGATTTTTGGATCTTGGTTTACATGCTCCCTACCGATTTGGGCAAACTGCACAAAATAGGGTGGCAATGCCGCAGCACTAGCTAAAAATGTAAAAACGTCCATATCTTTATGCGCCCCAGCATTACGGCGATCAACAAGCCCGGGTTTGGGCGACACGGCAACTTCATATAAAATAGCCTGTGTTGCCAGACGACCAATCTCTTGTGGTAGTATACTCATTCATTTGCTCCTCTCAGCCGTCTATACCTTTTAATTTTTCAATCACCGCGCGTCCCTCTGGTGTTGAAAAATAAGCGGCTGTAGTTGCCGGTACGAACTGGCTGGCACCGGCAATATCACCTTTAGTCAGAAATTGTCTCACCCTTGATGCCGATATGGGCTGCTTTTCTTTTATTTTACGATCAAATATCACTGGTTCAATCGCAAATTTTGGCAATTCACTCTGCATGATTTCATTATAAGCACAGGTCAAAGCATCGGTTGGTTCACTGCCAACAAAACGTTTTGTAATTAATAAAGCTGGTGCAATATGCCGAGCAAAAACATTGAGATCAAGCTGCGCATAAGTTTTAGCAACGTCTGATAATTTTTTGATAAAATAGGCTGGAAAAGTTGCACTTGAGATAATGTATTGACCACCACTATGCACTGTCACATTAGCAAGGTCTTTTGTACCTTCCTCAACTAGCTTTTTGCGTACAGCAAAGGGAAAAATCGATTTTTCCTCGGCCACAACAAAGATATGCAGATGGTCGCAATTCGAAACCGCACGCTCAACTAAATAACGATGCCCTAAGGTAAATGGATTCGCATTCATCACGATTGCTCCCTGTACACCACTTTGGCGATAAGGCAAAAGTGATGCCGCGAAATCTGCCACACCATTTTTACTGCTTTCCAGTAAAATCGCCGCATCGGCGCTGCCAATCAAATGAAAGCCAAGTCCGATAAACTGACTGCTATTATTTGGTTTGGTAAATACAAAAAGATTGGCTAATCCCTTCGCCCAAAGTTCGCTGCATAAATAGGAAATCACCTTATTGGCTAAACCACATTGCTGATAGCTCGGATCTACAGCAATACATTTGATTACCAATCCCTGATAACCACCACCCGCCACCATTTTGTCACCAGCAAACAAACCAACATAAGCATCCAGGTTATCATACGTTAAATCGAATTTCGCCAAAAAATCTTTTACCAGCTTACGGCTACTCCGTAAAGATTGGGGCAACTCCTGTAATTCAAATGTGTCTTCCGAAAAAGATTCCATTTTCCGTGCTCCTTTGCGCATAATTTATCCTTGCACAGCCATAATAATTTGTTTGATTTTAGCCAACAACTCTGCTGAAGGGTGGCGACGTGACCGCGCACAAATTACAGCGACCTGCTCACAAATGAAACATTTTCGCTGAGGCAATTTCAGAATGGTACGACTGATTGGCACACCATCCATATCCAATACATCCATATCAAATAAACGCCCCACTTCATCTTCATCTTCAATCTGGCAAGCAATTTTTTTCAAAAGCCGCGCCTCTGCCGCAACAGAAAAGAAAGCTTCCAGACCGGTATTATTTTCTACGGTCTGGATAGCATGAATGGAAAAATCTGCATCTGCCAAAGCTTTTTTCAGTCGTTCTATCCCTATTGTATGTAAAAACCGACTTGCTTGGCTAAGTTTCACTTTGCCCGGCATATTAAGCGTAAAAGAAATAATTGGTGCCTTATATTGAGCAAGAAGCTCACGCTGCAACGCAGCGCGGGCTTCTTTATTTTTTAAAACTTCCTGTAAAGTTATCTCAATTCCTAAAAACAATGTATCCATAGCGATTACTTCACTTCATGAATCACATCTAATACGCGACCATCGGGATGCGTAACAACACCAACGACTTTGTCTTTAAACTGCAAAGCATCTGGTTTGCCAACAACTTTTTCAGCACTTTCTTTAAGTTCTTCAATTGTTGTTATTTTCAAGCCAGCTTTTATCAATCTTGCTTTGATTTCCGGACGGCTAGGATTTACAGCAACTCCCTGATCCGTAACCAGTACATCACAAACAGAACCCGGTGTAACAAGCGTATTTACCTTGTCTAAGATGCAAGGAATGCGTCCACGAATAACAGGCGAAACCAATACGGTTAATGCTGCTTTACTGGCTGTGTCTGGATGTCCGCCTATCGCACCGCGAATAACCCCATCTGAACCAGTCAATACATTGACATTAAAGTTCACATCAACTTCTAAGGCCGATAAAATGACAATATCAAGCTGATGGATTGCAGAACCTTCATTAAATGGATTGGCATACTGATTGCCATCAATTTCAATATGATCTTTATTATCGCGCAAGGATTCAGCCGCGATTGTATCAAACCCTTGTACATCAAGAATTTTTCCAATCAAACCCTCTTCATATAATTTCACAATTTGACCAGTAATCCCGCCAAGCGCAAAACGAGCCTTTATATTGCGTTTGATCATCTCATCGGTAATAAAACGTGTAACCGCAAGTGCAGCTCCGCCGGAACCAGTTTGTATGGAAAAGCCATCTTTAAAATAGCCAGATTCTTGAATAACTTTAGCGGCATTTTCCGCAATCAGTAGATCACGTGGATTTTTAGTAAAGCGAGTCGCTCCTGAAGAAATTTTGCTAGAATCACCCACTGCATCTACTTTCACAACATAATCAACATCCGTTGCCGGAATTGATGCTGGAGAATTTGGAAACGGAACCACATTATCCGTAAGAATTATTGTTTTATCCGCATAACGTGCATCCACTTTAGCATAACCCAAAGAACCACAGATTGATTTACCTTCTTCATTTGTATAAACACCACTGGAATTGCCTACAACATCCGCAGATGGAGCCCCTAGAAAAGCAATATCGATATGCAAACTACCATTCGCAATCGCTGCAGCACGACCACCATGACTGCGGAAAATAACTGGTTCTTTCATTAATCCATGCGAAATTGCATCGGCTAAATCGCCGCGCATCCCGGAACTTTCAATTTTGCTTACAACACCACTTTTGATATGCTCAATCAATGGTGCATGAGCACTCGAAAGGCTTGATGAGGCAACCGTTAAATTTTTGAAACCCATTTTAGCCAATGTATCCAAAACCATGTTTAAAATATAGTCACCATCACGAAAATGATGATGAAATGAAATCGTCATACCATCTTGCAAGCCTGATTTTTTGATTGCTTCTTCTAATGATGTCAGGAATTTACCATTTTTAACAAGGCGTTCATTTAATGTAGAGCAATCTTTGCCCTGTTCTGGTTCGCTATAAAATTCTAAACCCAAATGCTTGAGTAAGTCTGCTGAAACTTCATGATTGATTCCGTTTTTCATTACTCTACCTCCTCTGGTAATAAAACACCAGATGCAATTGCCAGTTCAATTGTGCGTTCGGCACGAATTACAACTGGTCTGTCGACCATTTTACCATTTAAGCTGATAACACCTGAGCCTTTTGCTTCGGCTTCTTTGATCGCGGCAATAATACGTTTTGCTTTTTCAATTGCCTTTTCCGTCGGAGCAAAAACCTTATGTACCGGCCCGATCTGACGAGGATTTATAACAGATTTTCCGTCAAATCCCATGTCTTTTACCAGTTGTGCTTCATAAATCAACTGTTCTTCATCATTTACATCGGAGAACACGGTATCGAGTGCATCAATTCCAGCAGCACGAGCAGCAACCAAAATTGTTTCACGAGCTAATTGCAGTTCAATACCCGATTTCGTTCTATTTGCCTTTAAGTTCGCACAATAATCTTCTGCTCCTAAAGCAATACCAATTAAACGATCTGAAGCTGTAGCAATTTTATAAGCATTAATGACGCCGAGAGCACCTTCAATCGCTGCCATCATCAGTGTTCTGCCGACGGGGATACCATGTTTCACTTCCATTTCAGCGATATAAGCTTCACATTCGGTAATATCTTCTGCTGTTTCCGTTTTTGGCATACGCAGTACATGCGCACCAGCGACCACCATTGCTTCAATATCAGCTTTACCATAAGGCGTATTGAGTGGATTTATCCGAACAACAATTTCCATGTCGCCATAATCAATTGTCTTCAGTGCATTAAACACCAATAGCCGAGCCGCATCTTTTTCCGCCATAGATACTGCATCTTCCAAGTCAAACATCAATGAATCTGAACCATATATATGTGCATCACGCATCATACCCGGATTATTCCCGGGTATAAACATCATCGTTCTGCGCAATCTCTGTTTAATAGCCATCTTGTGATCATTCCTTCCTTTATCTGCTGTTTATTTCCAGCTAAATTCAGTACTTTCCGCCGCCCGATATACAGCTGCTGTTATTCTAGCTGCAATTGTGCAATTTAATGCACCCTTATCCGTTGCTGTAACCTTAACACCACTTGTAAAACCAAGATCTTGGATGGTTTTCGTAATTACTGCTTTGATTTCTCTGCCAAATAAACTAACAACGGAACTGTCTAAGTCAATCAAAATGCCCTTATCACTGCATTTTTCAACAACAACACAAATATCACCAGATTCTAACGTTCCAGCTCTTCCCTTCGAGATTAACTCCATCTCTATTCACCTTCTTTTCCGTAAGTACAATCATTGCTGATTGCCAAATTCTTTGCCCTAAAATATGCACCAGCCCATAATCAGATCAATCATAAAAGATCACGGCTGAGATTTAATTGATTCTACTTGCAAGTTATGAAATAACTTATATTTTATTATAGCCAAATTATCAGAATAAAAAAAATAAAGATTTGTTATTGTTTACAATAGAAAATTCAGATAATATCATTTATCTCATTTATCGAAAAATAAAACACGTAGACAAAATCCCATTCGTTATCGTGTCATTAATTTAAAAATTGCATATTCTTGACAAACTCAATAAAAATCGGCAGTATGGGCAGGTTGAAATCTTCTTCATTGTATATCATCCAGGTCTTGCGCGTAATTTGATCACCATTTTTATCTAATAAGTAAGCCTTATGAATATCTGGAATATTACGGATAATAAACTCCGGTAATATACCATAGCCAAGACCATATGATACCATCTCCCGACATGTTGTGATTTTATCAACATACATGCTAATGAGTGGCGGTGTCGAAAAATTACTTCTCCACCATTTATCGATCTGCATTTTCAATATATAGTCACGCTTGTATTCAATACGTGGCAATTTAACAAGATCCTTTAATTCAAATGGCTCCATAGATGTAACACACACGGGCTCTTCATATAACATATGTATTTGTTCGCACCCACCATAATCAATATTTGCAAACCCGATATGTGCTTTTTTACTATTGACAATACTAAATAAATTTTTGGACCAATCCGTCATCACTTTAAAATCGGCATCTGGATATTTTTGCTTGAATAATTTTAATATTTTTGGCAAACGATACATTGTAAAATAATGCGATGCACAAATTTCAATCGTCCCCGAAAGCTCATTAGAAAATCCGCTTAGTTCATTTTTGATTATTTCAAACTGGGCTACCATTTCTGTTGCTTTTTTGACCATATATTTACCTTCCGGGGTAAAACGGATCCCTCGTGCATCGCGAAAAATCAACTGCACGCTTAATTCCTGCTCCATATGCTTTATTTTTGAAGTAAGGGCTGGTTGTGACATATATAAAAGCTGTGCTGCTTTTGTTATATTTTTTTCATCATATAAAGTTAAAAGAATACCCCAATCTTTATTTTCCATAAAACACCCAGCCGAATCATTTTGCTCCGGCAATCCTTTCATTCCCCTTCAAATACTATAGATCTACATTATTTTTGATTTCGTACTCAAACTGAAATATCCTGCTCAAAAAAGTGTAAAAACTACCAACGCCATAATAAATAACTCAACTTTCCCAGCACAAATTAGCAAACAAAGCCTGAACAAATCTGGTCTGGGAGGTAATCCAATCCTTTAATTTACTTTTTATGGTTTCCGTGTTTTC